>Ga0206829_10030_pt1 | contig 55268 bp, 48 predicted proteins | sample Alteio_BWOrgCont_75_FD_152862 | JGI IMG/M metagenome (GOLD analysis project Ga0206829, IMG submission 152862) | Enriched cells from forest soil in Barre Woods Harvard Forest LTER site, Petersham, Massachusetts, United States -... | ecosystem: Environmental > Terrestrial > Soil > Temperate forest >... | reverse complement strand
CTTCCAACCGAATGCAAGACGTTGCCCGTCTGATTCGGTCCAAAAAGACCTTTGTACTGACGACACATGTGAATCCCGATGGAGACGGCCTGGGCGCTCAATCGGCCTTATACGTGGCCCTCAAGCGGTTGGGCAAAAAGGTTTATGTGGTGAATCACGACCCCCTGCCTCCCCGTTACTTTTTTTTACCTTTCGCGAACGCTTACCGGCAATCGGACAAAATTCCACCCCACGATATTTGTGTGGTGATGGACGCCGGTGATTTTACTCGGATCAGGGAAGGGGTTCGGCGCGAAGAATTCAATATTCTGATCAATGTTGACCATCATTATTCCAATAATTATTACGGTGATTATAACCTTGTTATGCCGAAAGTCGCGGCGACAGGGGAAGTGGTCTACCACTTGATCCAGCAGCTCAAGGTTAAAATCGACAAACCCATTACGGAAAGTATTTATGTTTCATTGGTCACTGATACAGGCGGTTTCCGCAATTCCAACACAACCCCCGATGCTTTGAGACTAGCCGCTGAATTGATGGAGAAGGGCGCCGATGGGGCTGAGGTAAACCGCAAAATTTTCTCCGGAATCAGCAAAGAAGCCATGGAACTTAACCGGATTTCTCTGGGCAAAATCAAACTTTACGACGCGGGTCAAATCGGAACCATGACTTTGTCTCAGTTCGACTTGAAAAAAACCGGTGCTGCGGATGACGACACGGAAAACCTGGTCAATCAAATCGGAAAGATCGATACAGTGAAAATATCGGCTTTTTTGAAGGAACGAACGGATGGAAGGGTTAAGCTTTCCCTGCGTTCCGGCAACGAAAAAGTAAATGTGGCTAATATTGCGAAGCATTTCCAGGGCGGCGGACACGCTTACGCTGCCGGCGCGGTTCTGGCCGGGCCTTTAAAGACGGCATTGGAGAATGTTCTGAAGGTTTGCAAAAAATTCCTCAAATAGGTTGGCGTGATGTGTCGATTATCTATAAAACGATTATAGAAATCGGCACGATGCCGACCCCCTTTAAAAGCTTTAATAGAAGGTCTGTATGACCGGTGTTTTAAACGTCAACAAACCCTCTTCATTTACATCTCATGATGTGGTCGCGGTGGTACGAAAGCTCTTCCAAGAAAAGCAAATCGGCCATCTGGGAACACTGGATCCTTTAGCCACGGGCGTTTTGCCTCTGGCCATTGGCAATGCTACCCGTTTGGTGGAATATGGTTCCTTTTTCAAGGAATACGTGGGCGTCTGTCTTTTAGGGAGAACCACCGACAGCTGTGATGTCACTGGAAAAACATTAACCGAAAAGCCGGTCGAAGGGCTGACCCAGGAACAAATCACCCAGACTGTTTTGAACCTTAAGCTTATCAGGGAACAAAAACCGCCGATGGTTTCGGCGGTTAAAACTGGCGGTCAAAAGTTATATGAATTGGCTCGTAAGGGTTTAACGGTTGAGCGCGCTGCTCGTCCGATTCAAATTCGCGAAGTGGAAGTTTTATCCGTGATATTACCTCGTGTCACTTTTCGAGTGGTTTGTTCCCCAGGCGCTTATATCCGGGTTCTCTGCGAAAATATTGGGGAAGTTTTGGGTGTGGGCGGTTGTATGGAACAATTAAAGCGTGTCCAGGTAGGGCCTTTTTCTCTGAAAAACTCCTTTACTTTGGAGGAGATAAAAAAAAATGTTGAAGCACAAAGTCTTTCGGGTATGTTGCTTGCGGCCAGTCTTTTAGTTCAACATCTTCCGGAGATTCAATTGGAAGAAGCCCAATTGAGGTTCTTATGTTTGGGCCAAAAGTTAAAAAGCGATCGACCCGAAATGGGGATTGCTCGGGTAATGAACGCCCAAGGACGACTCTGTGCGATCGTAGAAAATCTGCCTGAGGGAATTTTGAAACCCCGCAAAGTTTTTGGTCTGGAAGGAATGCTTTAATGGCGGTTAAATCAATCGTATTTACTATCGGGGTTTTTGACGGTGTTCATTTGGGGCACCAAGCTCTTTTACGTGAGACGGTCTCTTTGGCTAAAAAACTGAATGCTGAACCCTGGGTTCTCACCTTTCACGATCATCCAATTCATATTTTAAAGGGTGGCCCCAAGATCCCTTTTTTGCTGACCCGCCAATCTACCTTTAAGTGGCTTAAACTTAAAGGCGCCAAAGAAGTTCATGTTCTCAATTTCACCAAGGTTTTTTCCCGAAAAAATCCCGAAGAGTTTGTGCAATGGCTTCGAGCGAAGGGGCATTTAAAAGGAATCGTGGTCGGCGATAACTTTCGTTTTGGCAAAGGCGCTCAAGGCGACGTAAAACTTTTAACGCAACTGGGAAAACGCCATGGGTTTGAAGTGAGGGTAGTCAAGCCGGTCAGTCTTCAGGGGGAAGCCGTTTCCTCCAGCCGTATCCGGGAGGCTCTGGCGCAAGGCAAGACCGATTTGGCCAACCGCATGTTGGGCCGACCCTATTCCATCGAGGGTTTGGTCGTTCACGGCAAACAAATGGGACGCCGTATCGGATTTCCAACCGCCAATTTGAAGGTTCATGAAGCGCTTCTGCCCAAAGACGGGGTTTATGCCTGCGCGGTAAAACTGGGCTCGAAATTTTATCGGGCCGGAATGAATTTGGGCCGTCGTCCCACATTTAAAGACGATAACCACCATCGTCAGGCTGAAGTGCATCTCCTTCACTATTACGGACGGCTTTATGGAAAACAAATGAGAGTTCATTTGCTCAATTATGTACGTCCGGAAAAGAAATTTGCCTCACCGGTTTTGCTCGTAAAGCAAATTAAGATGGATTTAGCCAAGATTCAAAAAGCCTCTCTCGCTGGTCTGAAAGCTTAGTAAAACCAAGGCTTTTTAGCCCTTTTGCTGGGCTTATGTCCTTTACACCATTTCGCAAACCCCCTAGAATGACGCACCTTGCTGAAGGAATTCCTCGCAAGGGCAAGACTTTGATCCTTTTCTTGGTTCCCGTCCTCTCTGACGGCTACTCGGATGAAGGGGAGTCCGGCATAAAATTTCAATTTGAGGAGCCGCACCATGATGACGAAGGAAAAGAAGATTCAGTTGGTCCAAGATTTTAAGCAAAAAGAAGGAGACACTGGGTCTCCGGAAGTTCAAGTCGCTCTAGTCACTGAACGCATCAAGTATCTCACGGAACATTTCAAGTCCCACCCGAAGGATCATGCTTCCCGCCGCGGATTGCTCAAGCTGGTCGGCCAACGCCGCCGGCTTTTGGATTTCTTGAAAAAGAATAATGTGAACCGTTATGCCGCACTCTTGGATCGTTTGGGCCTTCGCAAATAACTTCGCTTTTAGCCTAAAGGGACTCTGGAAAATGGTTTTCAGAGACCTGTAAAAATTCCAAGGAGGAATTAATGGAACGTGTCAGCACTACGCTAGGTCACACCACGCTGTCATTCGAAACAGGCCGTATGGCCAAACAAGCCGATGGATCAATTTTAGCTCAGTTGGGAGATACGGTTGTTCTCGTCGCCGTTGTCGGAGCCAAAGAGCCCATGCCGGGCAAAGACTTTTTCCCTTTAACCGTTGAGTACCGAGAAAGATCCTCGGCCGCCGGCCGTATTCCGGGCGGTTGGTTTAAGCGTGAAGGCCGTCCACGCACCAAAGAAATTTTAACCTCTCGTTTGATCGATCGTCCGATCCGCCCGTTGTTTCCAGACGGTTTCTTTAATGAAGTTCAAATGCATTGCACGGTTATTTCTTCCGACCAAGAAAATGACTCGGATGTCCTGGCGGTTTCCGCCGCGTCGGCCGCTTTGGCCGTCTCTGACATTCCGGTTGCTGATAAATTCGGCTGTGTTCGTATCGGTCGGGTGAACGGCGACTTAGTCGTGAATCCTACTTTCAAGCAAATGGAAACCAGCACTTTGAATTTGATTGTGGCCGCCAGCCGTAAAGCGGTAGTCATGGTGGAAGGCGGAGCGGATGAAGAATCCGAATCCGTTCTTTTGGAAGCCGTTAAATTGGCGCACAAAGAATGCCAGAAGATCATTGATCTTCAGGATGAATTGGTAAAAAAAGCCGGCAAGCCCAAGCGTGCTTTGACTTTGGTCAAGGCTGATGAGGCTTTGGTGGCGGATGTGAAAAACTTCGCTTTGGCCAAAATGAAGACGGCCATGGCGGAAAAAGACAAGCTCAAGCGCCAGGAAGCCATTCACGCCGTTGCCCATGAAACTGTGGAAGCCTTAAAAGAAAAGCATCCGGAAAAAGGGAAAGACATCCATGGAATTCTGCATTCCATTGAGTCCGACTTTGTCCGTGAAGCCATTTTGGATCGTCACGAACGCCAGGACGGCCGTAAGTTTGATGAATTTCGTACGATTGCGACCGAAGTGGGTGTGTTGCCCCGTACACATGGTTCGGCTCTTTTCACCCGCGGCCAGACGCAAGCTTTAGTGACAGCCACTTTGGGAACTAAGGACGACCAGCAAATTTTGGAAGAACTCGAAGGCGAACAGAAGAGGCGTTTCATGCTTCACTACAATTTCCCGCCTTACTCGGTCGGCGAAATTAAGCGTTTGTCTGGTCCGGGCCGCCGCGAAATTGGCCATGGTAACTTGGCTGAAAGAGCGCTGGAGCCTCTCTTGCCCTCGAAAGACAGCTTTCCCTACACCATTCAAGTCACCTCAGACATCCTGGAATCGAACGGTTCGTCCTCCATGGCTTCAGTCTGCGGCGGCTCCATGGCGATGATGGACGCGGGTGTTCCCTTAAAGAGCGCTTGCGCCGGTGTGGCTTTGGGTCTGGTTTCCAATGAAGACGTTTCCAAATACGCTATCCTGACCGACATTCAAGGTTTGGAAGATCATTTTGGTGACATGGACTTTAAAGTGGCCGGTACCCGCAAGGGAATTACCGCAATCCAAATGGATATCAAAATCACCGGTTTGCCTTTTGAAGTGATTGAAAAGGGTTTGGCACAAGCCAAGCAAGGCCGTCTGACGATCCTGGATATTATGGATAAGACTTTGACTTCGCCGCGCGAAAAGATGTCCATTTACGCGCCGCGTATTGTCTCCATGAAGGTTCCGGTTGATAAGATCCGTGAAGTTATTGGCAAAGGCGGAGCAACCATCAAAAAAATCCAAGAGGACTTCAAAGTTGAAGTCAGCGTGGAAGATGATGGAACGGTCAGCATTTCTTCCGCCAACGGAAGAGACATCGAAAACGCCCAAAACTTTATCACTGGTTTAATGGCCGAAGCCGAAGACGGAAAGATTTACTTCGGTACGGTCAAAAAGATCATGGATTTTGGAGCGTTCGTCGAAATTCTTCCGGGTACAGATGGATTGGTTCATATTTCCCAATTGGATACCAAACGGGTGGAACGGGTTGAAGACGTTCTCAAAGAAGGCGATGAGCTTTTGGTGAAGTGCATTGGGGTTGACCCGAAGACCAAGAAGATCAAGCTTTCCCGCAAGGATGCTTTGGGTTTGAACATCGCGGACTATAAAAAGTAAGCTGATTGGGTTTAACGCAGTGAGAAGCCCCGGCAAACGCCGGGGCTTTTTTTGTGTCCGGAGAGGATTGAAAGAGTAAAATGAAACTAAGTACCGGTCACAAGGATTTTGTGTGCCCATGAGTGTAAAGTTTATTTACGCCGTTTATCGGTAGGGAGCTTTTCTTGAAGAAAACGATGCTGAAAAACGTGGACTGGGGCGGCCTGACCATTGTCAATCTTTTGGGCGTCCTGGCTTTTCCTCCTTACTTTATTTATCTGATGTCGTTGGCTGCCTTGACCGCGTCGGGGTTCCTTTGGACAACCCATCTATCTGAGGCGGACCAGGGGCGTTTTGTTGAGTTTGAGAAGGAATTTCGCAAGGGTTATAAACTGGAGAAAGCCGGACAGTTTAAAGTAGCCCGCGACTATTATGAAAAGTTGAAAAAACGCTACGCCGATCATCCGCAAGCCAATCATCTGGTCACCCTTCAAATCGAAAAACTAACCGCCAAACCGGAGAAGTCTCCTAAAAAGCTGTCCGCTAAAAAGTCTTCGTCCACCAAAACGAAGCGGCATCGGAGTTAAGCATGGCTCTCTTTTTGTGCCGGGAATGCGGCGAACAGACTAAGGAATCTTTCCGTTTCTGCCCTATTTGCGGGGTGCCCTATGAACCGTTGGATAAAACTACTGTGGAAGGAATTGACGCTTTTGAGCAGGGCGAATATGCCCAGGCCCTGGAACTTTTTAAAGCCACGCTTAAAAAACGGGCGTCCAGTTTTTTCGCTTACCGCGATATGGGCCACGCCGCTTTTCATCTTCAACAGGATGAAAAGGCCTTGGAATATTACGAAACCGCTTTAAAACTCCGGCATGACCTGCTGGATGTGCGTTTTAACATCGGACTCATCCATCTCAAACGGGGCCGGGTCGGGGACGCCATGTTTTATTTCTCCGAAACCCTCCGGTTGATTCATCCTTTAACGCCCGGAAGTTTTTATCTGGGTTTGTTTCATACCCAGGAAAGCCTGAGAAACCAGTGTCATCTCAATATGGGTATGCTTTTTAAGCAAAGAGGCGAGGTCGAAAAAGCCCTGGAGCAGTATCAAATTGTGGTACGGGAAGCGCCTAAAAATATTCTGGCCTTGGGCGGTTTGGGCGACTGCTGGATGACATTGGAGAAATATGACGAGGCAATCCAGGTTTATAAAAGGGCCTTCAAAATACTGCCTGACGGCGTTGAAAAACTGAATATTCAAAATGACCTAGGTGTTTGTTATTTTAAAAAATCCGAAATGGAAAAAGCTATCGCTGAGTTTAAAGAAGTTCTGCGGAAAAACCCCAATCATGTCAACGCCATTTATAACCTGGGACAGGTTTATTATCACGAAGGCCTCACGGGCCGGATGAAACAGGACTATGAGGAGTTTGTAAAGTCGTCCAAGAATGCCGCTTCCATTTTATTTTCTCTATCCAAATCCATGGTTTCGGCCGCAGCAGCGCCCGAGAGAGGCGCGGAGGAGACCCATCTGGTGGGTGACAGCGAGCCCATGAAAAAAATTCAGGATATTATTAAGCGGGCCGCGGCCAGCGACGCGACTGTATTGGTTTTGGGAGAAAATGGTACGGGAAAAGAGCTGGTCGCCCGATCAATTCATGAATTGTCTGCCCGGCACGATAAACCTTTTGTGCCTATCGCCTGCTCCGCTTTGACAGAGTCTTTGCTGGAAAGCGAGCTCTTTGGCCACGAAAAGGGTTCTTTCACCGGGGCCGTGGGCCAGAAACTTGGAAAGTTTGAGGCAGCTAATAAAGGATCGGTTTTTCTTGATGAGATCGGTGAAATTTCCTTGTCTACTCAGGTCAAATTGCTGCGGGTGCTTCAGGAAAGAGAATTTGAAAGGGTCGGCGGCACTCAGTCGGTCAAGGTGGATATCCGGGTTATCGCCGCCACGAACCGGGATCTCAAATTGGCTATCCAAGAAGGAAAATTCAGGGAAGATCTATTTTACCGCCTGAACGTAATTGTGATTCAAATGCCGCCACTGCGCGATCGGGAAGGGGATTTAGCGCCCCTGGTTAAACACATATTGGCCAAATTAAAACTCAAGCGTCAAACCCGCTTTGAGGGAATTACCGAAGAAGCTTTAAGGATCATGCGCCAATACCGGTGGCCGGGTAATGTGCGCGAGCTGGAAAATGTTATTGAAAGGATTGTGACCCTGAACGATGACAAAACGATAAAGCGGGAGCATTTACCGGCTGAATTGGCTGGAACTTCTCTTTTATCCCTGTCGGCGAAAGATTCCATTCTGCCGTCGTCCGGCATATTGAAATCTGTGGAAAAGGACATGATTATCAAAGTGCTTCAGGAGTCGAGGTTTAACAAGAAAGAGGCGGCGGGGAGGTTGGGCATCAGCCGGCCCACGCTTTATTTGAAAATTCGAAAATACGGACTAAAAATGGACGAAAAAATGTAAAGTATTAATACAATCTGTAAAGTGTGTTAATATTATTTACACATTCAGTTGCCTTTCAAATGGACCAAATTCTGAATTTCATTGATTTTAAAGGGCTTTTACAAGAATTTGATATTGGCATACTAGTTGCTTTTAATAATGGTGAAAAGTTAGTTCAGCGACAACTGGACGCCTTTCAAACGAACAAAAACCAACATACGCCTCCAAGCCTCGGTCCGACCAACCGGGGCTTTTTTATTTTCACCTCCGGTTTCTTTAGTCTTTCCCCATCTATAGCGCTTTTGGCCTATGTTATTATTGATTTCATCTTCTACTATTTTCCGGTTTCCCAGGCGGCCGGGTTTTTGTTTGAACGGCCGGGGAGGACACCTCTTGAACACCAACTGGATTATTTTTTTCGCCGCATTTGTCTTATCCCTCGGTCTTACTCCGGTTTTTCGTAAAATCGCCCTTCGGTCGCAATTTCTGGATACTCCCAGCGGCCAGTTAAAAAAACATACAGCTCCCGTTCCCTATCTGGGCGGTTTGGCCATTTATTTCTCATTCTTTTTCATCATTCTGGGGACACTGATTTTGGCACCGCCGCCCGATTTGGGACAGGTTCTAGCGCTTCTGGTCGGCGGAACAGTAATGGTCATTATGGGTTTGGTGGACGATCTTTTTTCCCTAACACCCGCCGTTAAATTCCTGTTTGAAATCATTGCGGCGGTTCTTTTAATTATTTTCGGGGTAAAACTCGAGTTTTTACCCAGCCATCCTATTCTGACATGTCTTCTGACCGTCTTCTGGGTGTTGGCGGTGACCAACGCGGTTAATATTATCGACATCATGGACGGCCTTTCCGGTGGAGTCGCGGTAGTAGCCTGTTTGGGATTTGTTTTTGTCCCGTTTTTGGACGCGCATAGTTATGTTCCACTGACCGCTGCGGTTCTCGGGGGCAGTGTGCTGGGTTTCTTGCCCTACAACTACCAGCCGGCCCGAATTTATATGGGTGACTCGGGAGCGCTCTTTTTAGGTTTTATGCTTTCAGCCATCGCCATGGGCCACGGCTACACCCAGAATAATATTGTGGGTCTCATCGCCCCGCTTTTTATTCTTGGCGTTCCGCTTTACGATACGGCACTGGTGATGATGCTCCGGTTTATCCGCAAACGTTCCATGTTCCGCGGCTCCAACGATCATTTGGCTTTAAGACTGCGCAAGATTGGTTTCACGGTTAAACAAACTGTTCACCTATTGTGGTTTGTCTCAGCTTTATTGGTTTTAGCCGCGGGTTTTTTAGTCCGGTTGTCCGAAAAACGGGCGCTGGTTTTTATTGTGATCTCCTCTTTCGCGGCGATGATGGTCACCTTATTTGTGGCCCTGATTCCGATGGAAGACGGCGCGGTAAAAATCAAGGAAAGTCCTTTTCAAATTTTTCTAAAAGAACCTCTGAGCATTCCCCGGAAAAGGCATAAAAAATGAAAGTTCAGACGCTGATCGCGGGAGGAGGATTGGCTGGATTAGCCTGCGCGAGGGAACTGGCGGATGGTTCCCGTTCTTATCTTCTGATTGAAAAACAAAAAGAGATCGGTGGTTTGTGCCGGTCAGTGTTGGACCGGGGTTTTTCCTTCGATTACACCGGTCATTTTCTTCATTTCCACAAACCCGCATTGCGCCAGTGGGCTTCCCGCTATATCGGCAAGGTTTTTAAGGAACGCCGCCGCCATGCGGTCATCTTTAGCCAGGGCGGCTATAGCGAATATCCCTATCAGGAAAATAACGCCGGACTTCCTTCGTCCATTTTAAGAGAAAATGTTCTGGGCTATTTAGAAGCGGCTTTGCATCGGCGCTTTGGAAAGCCCGAAAGCCCCACGACTCAAAATTTTGAACGCTGGTGTCTGGAAGTTTTCGGTCCGGGTATTTCTCGCCATTTCATGTTTCCTTATAACCGCAAACTGTGGAAATTCCCTCTCCGTCAACTCACTACCCACTGGATGGGAAGGTTTGTGCCTTCCCCGAAAATCCGAGAAGTGGTTGAAGGGGCTTTGACGGAAAAATTATCCGATAGCGGTTACAACGCGACTTTTCTTTATCCTGACCGCGGGGGCATTTCACTTTTGCCCCAGGGAATCGCCCAAGGACTATCTTCGGTCTGGCGGGGAGCGGCCATTCAACGGATCGACCTGCAACACCGTAAAGCCCGGCTTGGCTCGGGTTTTGAAGTTGATTTTGAGTTTTTGGTTTCCAGTCTGCCATTGCCTCAATTAGCGAATCTGACGGAAGGCCTTCCTGCCCGCCTTCAATCCTATGCCAAGACGTTAAAAGCCACTTCCATTTACAACATTAATTTTGGGCTCAAGGGTAAACAACCTATACCCTACAGCTGGGTCTATTTCCCTGAAAACTCTTTTCAGTTCCACCGGGCCGGGTCGGTGAGCGCCTGTGTGCCCACAGTGGCGCCATCTGGTCATTTTTCCCTTTATGTGGAATTTTCCTACCGCGGGGCTAAACCCAATTCGGTTCAACTGGGCCGCCACGCGGTTCGGAAACTCAAACAGCTGGGCTGGATCCAGTCCGAAAAACAAATTGTCAGCCGGGTCGATCTGGATTTACCCGGAGCTTACGTGATCTATGACCGTCATCGGGACGAAGCGGTTCAAGAGATTCTGGGTTTTTATCAGAAAAAAGGCGTTTACTCAGTGGGCCGTTACGGCCGCTGGGAATATGGAAGTATGGAATCCGCTCTGGAACAGGGAATTCAAGCGGCCCAAGTCATATCCGCTTCTTAAAGCGTCCATAAGATACACCTCTATCTTTTCCCTTCATGGGAAATGATATAATGCCGGCTCTTTATCCTTGAAAGTTTGGTTTTATGAAAAAAATTCTATTCTTTATGATGATCTTTGCCCTTTTCGGCGCGGGGCCTTTAAAGGCGCAGGACGAAGATCTCGCGTTCGATCCCCGAGCTTATTGGCATTTTGCCTGCGCTCTTTACGCCCAGGCCCTTCAAGATGAAGGCCGGGCCACGGTTGAGTTTGACCAGGCAGCCCGTTATGATCCAGCCTCTGCGACTATTCATGACCGGTTAGCCTCCCATTATTACGTTGAGGGGCTGGAATATAAAACCGAGGAAGAACTTCAAAAATCGATCAAACTGGAACCGGACAACGTCCAAACCAGGCTTTTATTGGCCAATCTTTTTACTTCTCAGGGTGAATATGGTAAAGCCCAAAAGGAATACGACGAAATTCTCAAAATGGACCCCTCTAATATTGAAGCCCGCTACTATTTGGCGGGTGTCTTGGCCGACCAAAACCGAATCGATGACGCACTCCTGGCCTATCAAAAGATTTTGGACATAAACCCCAAAACCGCCGGAGTTTATTACAACATGGGTCTTATTTACACCCGGGCCAATCAGGTGTCCAAGGCAGAAGAGGCTTTTAAAAAAGCAATTGAGATTGATCCCACGCTGGAACAGGCCTATACCTCGCTGGGACTGGTTTATGAGCTGGATCAAAAGCCCCAAGACGCTATTGATACCTATGAATCCCTCACCAAAATTAATCCGGACAAGGCTCAAACCTTTTTGGCCCTGGGTGAACTTTATTTCAATCAAAAAGACGACACCAAAGCCCTGGACGCTTTTGAAGCCTATGCCAAGAAGAATCCTAAAGATACGGCGGTTTATGATTACATCGGTCTTTGTTATTACGGTTTAAAAGATAACGATAAGGCGGTGGAGTCCTTTCAAAAACTGCTGGAAAGCCAACCGACCAATGCCCTGGTTCATTTCCGGCTTTCCGCAGTCTACGAGGATATGAAAGATTTTCCCAACGCAGAAGCTCAGGTCCAGGCCATTTTGGATAACGACAATAAATCGGTGGACGCATGGGTCCGGCTAGGTGTTCTTTATGACAGGGAAAATAAAAAAGACCTCACCCAAAAAACCATCGTGGCCGGCCTTAAAGCCAATCCGGACCATCCGGAATTGGTGCTCATGAAAGCCATGTACGCGCAAGAACAGGGGGATTTTACCGAAGCCGAACCCGACTATCGAAAGGTCATTCAATCCGAACTGGCATTCAAAAATAAACAGCAGGCGGACTACAACCTGGGCACCCTATCCCAGGCTTATTTCAATCTGGCCACTATTTTGGATAAAGAAAATAAATTTGATGATGCCATGGAGAATATGAAAAAAGTTATTCAGGTTCAGCCGGACAACGCCGAGGCTTTTAATTACATCGGCTATTCCTACGCGGATAAAAACAAAAATCTGGGCGATGCCGAAAAATACGTGGAAACAGCGATCAAACTTGATCCGAATAATTCCTATTATCTGGACAGTTTGGGCTGGGTTTTTTACCACGAAGGCCGTTTTGAACAGGCAAAGGATTCATTCGAAAAAGCGGTCAAACTGCTGCCGGAAAAAAAAGAAAAAGACGACGCGGTTATTTTTGACCACCTGGCTGAAACGGACCTCAAATTCAACCACCCGGACGACGCGGTGGCCCAATGGAAGCTGGCGCTGCAACTGGACCCGGATAATAAAGATTTCGCGGCCAAGCTGCAAAAATACCAAACCACTTCCAGCGGTCAGTAAAACCATTCCGTGCTGACTGTCCAGACCCCCGCCAAAATCAATCCGGTGCTGGAGGTTTTGGGCAAACGGTCCGACGGCTATCATGAGTTGGCCCTGGTTTTTCAGGCTATCGGTCTTTATGACAGGCTGACTTTTGAAAAAAAAGTTGCGGGTGTGAGTTTAATCGTGGAGGGCCCTGCCGGATTGGCGGCGGATGACTCCAACCTGATCGTCAAAGCGGCGAAACTTTTTTCGCGGGAAGCGCTGAAAAACACCGTCGGTGTTCAAATCACGCTACACAAAAAAATTCCTTTGGCCGCGGGTCTGGGCGGCGGTTCTAGTGACGCGGCTGCGACATTGCGCGGCCTCCAATGGCTTTTTGAGGTTCCGGTTTCCGAGGAAAAAATGCACCAAATGGCCGCCCAATTGGGTTCGGACGTGAATTTTTTTTTAAACGGCGGCACCGCGCTGGGTACGGGCCGGGGGGAAATTATCACTCCCTGGGAGGCTTCGGCTCCCTTATGGGTTATTCTAGTGAAACCGTCCGAAGGGCTTTCCACTCCGGCGGTTTATCAATCGGGAAAAGCATTGATCACGACTGGTAATAAGGTTTCGGAATTTCAAAAGGTCTGGCCGGAAGGTTCACCCGCTTCCATCGGGACCCATTTGTTTAACGGATTGGAACCGGCGGCTTTTTATTTAAGACCCGAGTTGGAATTGATGAAGAACCGTTTACTCAACGAAGGGGCTTTAGGCGTTCTTTTGTCGGGTAGCGGGCCGACTCTTTTCGCACTGGCGGCTGATGGGACAGAGGCCCAAAAAATCGCCTCGAAGTTTGAAGATGAAGGTTTAGAAGTAGTGGTTGCCACGACAGTCTCCACCGGGGTTCAAAAAGTATGAGGTCAAAGAATTGATGAAACCAAAACAGAATCGCGGGTTTGGATTAGCTAAAACTATTTTTTTAATCTTTTTAGTCCTGGCGACCGCGGGTTTTCTTTATTTCAGTTATTTTCTCCTGCCTGAGAAAGTGGCGGAAAGCATTACCGCTAAATCCAAGACCAGGCTGCCGCTTACTTCGACGCCAAAGGGTGACGGCTTTTCTTATCAGGACGTTTCTTTTCCGACATCAGACGGAGTCACGCTTTCGGGCTGGTGGATGCCGGCTCAATCCCATAAGCTTTTGGGCACGGTGATTTTGTCCCACGGAGTTTTTAAAAACCGAGGCCAGGTTTTGAGCCGGGCGGAGTTTTTAGTCAAGGCGGGCTATCAGGTTCTTCTTTTTGACCATAGGGGAGAAGGGCAAAGCGGGGAAAGTCCGGTTTCGGGCGGGGTTCTGGAAGCGGGCGATTATCTGGCCGCGGTGAATTATTTAAAAGCCAGCCGTCATTTGGCAAGGCCGGTGGCTTTTTTGGGTTTCTCATTGGGAGCCATCAGCGCTATCCGCGCCGCGCCCCAATGTCCGGATGTGGACGCGGTGATCGCGGACAGCCCCTTACCCAATGTCAAAGCTTATGTTTCCCGCCGGGGAATGGGCGGCGCCTTCGCGCGGCTGCCAGGCTTTTTCAGCCGGTGCCTGACGGATTACGATCAATTAACCGGATTAACCCTTCAACCGTCCGATCTGAATTTGGAACCTATCGTCCGCCAGTTCAACGAAAAACCGATTTTGTATATTACGGGCGAGGCGGATGATCTGGCCCGTTCGGAAGAAGTGAGAAAGTTATTCACTGAAACCCAGTCCAATCACCGGTCTCTGGTTTATATTCCGGAAGCGGGGCATGAACAAACTTATTCGTTGTATCCGGTCATGTATGAGCAGGCGGTCAAAAGTTTTTTAACCGAAGTTAAAGAAAATTTTCCAGAGCCATCCGAAAAAGATTTTCTTAAAAATGTGAAACTGTCCTCGGCATCAGTTACTCAACACAACCAATGAAGTAGTGGCAGGTATAGCAGACGATTTTGCATTTTTTAGTCACCATGGGGTGGCCGCATTGGGGGCAGGTGTAAAAAAGCGCTTCAGTTTCATTGGCGTAACGCTCGCCTTTGGCCATTTGGCCCACCTCTAAAAGTGAGGGAAGAGATTTAATCACGGGTTGGATTTTTTCGTCGCTCATGGCTTCACCTTAACACGGGATTTTAAGCTCTTCCAAGCCCTCTTTACGCTTGATTAACAAGGACAAGGGAATTAAATTAGCAGGCCTTGGAAAGCCGGTTTTTCCCAGGTTTTTAATTGAAAATTCTTAATTTAAAATTTGGAATTCGCGGTTTTTTGCGATCATTGGGGCGTCGACAAGCGGTAAGTCACCAGATTTTGGATCTGGCATTCGTAGGTTCGAATCCTACCGCCCCAGCCATTTTGATACCCTGTTCTATTAGGGTTCCAAGCGTTACAACCTTTCTATCTACCTTTTCATCTACCTTTTGTGCCTCTACTTTGACGAGGGGGTAGGCTCGTTCCATCTTTCGTAATAAATCAGTAGGGGCATTAACACCATATCCCTCTAGAGTGCTTACGTTACGGTGGCCGGTAAGACTCATGATTTCATATGGGGATAAGCCAGCAGCCCTCATATTTGAAACAAAAGTATGTCTGAAAACATGGGGCGTCACCTTCTTGGCTATATTGGCCTTAGCCGCTAGATTCTTAAATAAGTGCTTGCCGGGTTCATCTATAACCTTGCCCTCTTCATCACAAAGCAAATAGGTGTTGTGTTTAGATACTCTTGGATACCAATTGCGGAAAGCAGGGCGGTGAGTTTTAAGCATTTTCAATATGGGAACCAATGGGCTAGCTATTGGCAACATTCTGTAATCATTCGTCTTTTCTGCTCTAACTGTAATTGCGCGCTGATCGAGATCAACATCAGAATAAAGCAGGCCTGCCAATTCACCTTGTCGTATTCCGAGATATAAAAGTAGTTTGGTTATAACTTCAGAATAGGGACTTTCTTCTGAAGCTTTTAAGATTGCCGCTTGTTCTTCTTGGTTCAGGTATATCTTTGGTTTTTTATCTACCTTAGGAAAATAATCAGTGAGGGGCCGTTGTGGTGTTTTGAACGGGTGACTTTGTAATATTTTATTCTTTAGCGCCCAGACACAGAGACTTGAAAGCTGGGCCACCTCATTCATGATGGTCTTGATACTAACCGGGGTGCGTTTGTAAGTAATTACCTTTCGACGGGCCGCTATGTAACTCTCGATCTTGTCAGGGGTTAATGCGTTAAGTTTTAAACCTCCGAAGAAATCACAGGTGTGTTTTAAGGCAATTCGATAAGGTTTCATGCCTTTGGATGAATTGAGTTTGATGCCTTCAACAGCTTTAAAGTACTTTGGTACTGAATCATTTAAAGTGGGTATCGCTAAAGAATCAATTCGCTCTTGATGAATTTCGCTCACCTTTTCACGATTCAAATTCTCTGATATACGTCGAAACTCACGTTCGGCGTCTCGGGTGGTTGGAAAAGTTCCTAAGTACAGCCATTGTCTTGAGCGTTTTTGATTCTTCACAACGGAAGTTACTGCGTAAGCTTTAATGCCGCCATTACGTTTGTCCAATTTTGTTTGTAGGGTTGCCATTGTTTGCCTTATATATCGTCTTAATAATTAATTAAATTTTAATATATAACCATTGGTTATTAAATCTTAAATATAACCAGTGGTTAGTTTTAAAGAAGCTTAGGTGTTTGTTATCCTTTGCCCATGCCAACGCCTAAGAAAACTACTATCCAACGCAAAATCGGAGCTAATGTTTTGAGTTACCGCGAAGCTAAAGCAATAACACAACAACGATTAGGTGAACTGGCTGGATTCTCAAATGTTTACATCGGCCTTATAGAGCGGGGGGAGAAACGGCCAACCATTGAAGCCCTTGCTGTAATAGCGAAGGTTCTTGGGGTGACCGTTTCTGACCTGACCAAGGGCGTTTAGCTTCTTACCGTAGCGTCGCCGGTAATGGCTTTGGGGTTGGCGGTTGGATATTCCTGCCAAGCTACACCGTCAAGATATTCAAACCCATCAAAGTGTTTCCCTTGATGACGAATGCCATTCTCGTCAAACATCCCGCCTTGTTTGTAAAAGAACGGAATATTACGGCCATTAGTTTTACATTGATCGCGAAGGGCGCGGGCCCAGTCGTAATCCATACGTCGAGCGTGAGCGCCGGACTCACCCCCGCACACAGCCCAATTTAATCCGTCCAAAACCGCTTTTGGAAGAACGACCGGTCCCACGAGAGGTTCAAGAGATAGCCAACGGACTGGAGCGTTCACTTTTACCAAGTCCAATGCCTTTTCAACGTCTGGTTGGTGACCGACGGAAACGCCTAACCAAATATTGGTTGGTAATCCGTCTGGGAAGTATTGAGCGCAAAACTCTACTAACCGTCTTGAACGTTTAGTTAGGACTTGGTAGGTGTGGCGCGGTGTATCCAACATAACTCGAAATGTTTCCAAGATAAATTCATCTGGAACATCTTTATGGAATATATCGCCCATACTATTACAGAAGATCAGTTTCGGAGATTTCCAAGACTTCGGAACATTCATCTTGTCCCAACGCAGGTTTAATTTGCCAGTCCACTGAGCGTTACCTTCATCATCAAAGTAGGCTAAACCTTCGGCCCAATTTCCTTTGATATTGGCATAACGGGCGGTTATACCGGCGGCGTAACAGTGTTGGCAGGCGACTGAATAGAAATCGCATCCAAATACGTTGTTCCAAGTGGCTTGTGTCCATCTGATTGTTGAGGTGGTACCCATTAGAGCACCACCTTATCAGCGCGACGTTCAGCCCAGACAATTAGTTTGTCAGCCGGAAATCGAAGGCAACGTTTTGAGAGGTGAATAGTAGGGACGGGATCTGCGGAATATTTATTCCGTGACACCCATTGATACAAAGTTCCAATGGCAACGCCCAGATAAGCGGCGGCTTCCTTAATGTTCCAAAGACGACCTGCGGGCACAACACTATTATTTGACATAGGTGCTCCAAATACTTCGCGCAATGCGAAGTTATGGCCACACCCGTTATGAAGCAGGGATTAGTATTTTGAGCCTTTTAGGAATCGGGGCAATTGATTACTTCAAATTCACGTCTAATATTTCAGTGATTCCTGGAAATACTAATTCGATGCGTTAATTTGTAAAGACACAAATAAAACTCATCTTGTACATCCGAATAAAAATTTATCAGCAACTTCAATATTTGAAATCGATAAGAAATAGTCAAGGGGTATTAAAAATAATCGGAAAGATTTCAGCTTAAGTAGATGGATTAGGTTTTGATTTAATCCGCATACATTAAGCTCAACAGAAAAATCGTCAGAAAACAGAACGAAATTGGTTAAATTCTGGCGAAGACTGTAGTGATTTTGGAGAAATGTTTATCGTTGTTTTGACTGTAGAGGCATGTGGTTGAATGGCGTAAATATTGCATGTTCAATTAAGAAATAAATCATATTTATTTTTGATAGTGATGAGATATGTAACCCTGCGAGTGTTAAAAATATAGAGACGGATATTTGCAGTCACTAGGTTAAATTTACTGCCTCAAAAGACATAATCCCATTGCCGATCTAAATTCCTTTTTAGGAGTTAGTGCGGATAATGCGACATTTATTACGACCAATAGCAAAGCTTATGAGCGATGCCTTGTCATGGCTATTGTTTTTATCCAGTATTCAAAAGACCGATTTTATTATTTAAATGTCCCAGAGGGACCAAGGGTAGTTATGAGTTTAAGTTCTTTAACAAATAGGGATTTGGTTATTTGTAGATGTGTTAAAGACACAATCTGTAGATGTGAAGTTACCGGCATGCCGAATCTTTATAGAGTGGGTGAACTTCCAAAGGATGTTTCGAAGACCATACTGCCTAACGGTGTAACCATTGATAATATTATTCCCTGGGGAAAGCTAACAACCGAGGAATCGTCAATTCTTATAAGGAATAGGACAGAATGGTTTGCACAGGAAAGGTGGATGAGGGTGTTGCCGCGCCAGAATTGGGATATAGCGGCGACTGTAACGGCCACAGTAACATTTGGCCAACCCAGATTTACCTACAAGGAAGTTATGAAACCTCTGATTAAATCGGGAAAACATCTTGGTTTTAAAAGGGTGTTTTGGGTCATTGAAGATCATAAAGATCCTACTCGAGGTAAACATGCTCACGGAGTTATTCAATTAGCAGACAGTAGCTCAACACGGGTCAATGAGTTTGAAAAGAATTTATCAAGATTAGGGCGGTCCACTGTTGAACCGATTAGGTCATTCGGCAACTTAAGCCGTTATGTGTCTAAGGATTTACCTAACACGGGGGATTTTTATCAATTCCCTGGAAGATCAGAGTGTTGGAATTTTGATGTAGATAGTTAGTTGTTCCCGCCGAAGGTAATAGAACTCCGCAGTAAAAGCACTCCCATGAACTTGCACTTTGAACTACCCGCGCACAGCGGCATTTCAGTCAAAGAGGTATTTCTATGAAGATTATCGATTCAGAATATAAAACATGTCCAAATTGTCGTGAATTAAAGAAGTTGGATGAGTTTCATAACTGCACTAAAGCAAAGTCTGGCAAGCGTACATATTGTAAAGTTTGTACACTGGTGATGAATGACGTTTATTTCAAACGAAACCCGCAGAAGTTAAAGACATACAGAACTAATTACAGATTTAAAAGACGCAGAACTCTTGAAGGCTTTCTGGCCGGACTCTACTCAAATATGCGGGCGCGAGTGATGGGTGTTAAAGGGCAAAAGCCTTTCTATGCTGGTCTTGAAATAATGAGCCGTAAAGATTTTATAAACTTTGGTAAAAACGATAAGAGCTTTCAGAGATTATTCAATTATTGGTTGAGAAACGGAATGGAACGAGCTGACGTTCCATCAATAAATAGAATCAATCCTGAGTTGGGTTACATTCACGGCAACTGTGAATTTATTCAGCAACGCCTTAATAGTTCTCAAACCAGAAACAATAAACGTTACTTTCAAATACTTGTAGAGAACAAAGTGATTTTTCCTATCGCCGAAAAAGTAGCATAAAAATATATGAGAAATTCCAATATTCAAATAAAAATCAAACGCTAATTCTCGCCCCCTGGGTAAGTTTGAAAGGGTCATCATGGCTCTTCCAACCCCACCGGAGTCACTTAAGAAATAAATACAAATGGAGGCTGAGATGGAACAAGTTCAAGGAATCATAGGAAAGTTTCAAGACTTTGCAGTGGAGCATCCAAAGGCGATTAAATCCATAGGATGCTCTGTAGGAGCTTGTGTTGGCTGTGCGATAGCGGTTTCTAAGATCGGTTTATTCATGGCAGCCGCTGTCGGAGTTGTTTTTGCAACAACTTGTGGGGCGGTTGCTGGTACCGCTCTAGCGGAAGTACTCAGTAAACAACACAAGGTGCAGTACATTCCTCCGCAAGGGTAATGATTGGATGAGATATGAGGATGGTCTTTTTAGGGATCATCCTCAAACGCTCTATAGTGAAAATTTACTACTCATATATTAATTGGGGTACCAGGTTTAACTGACTATTTATGGGGGAAAGATTGGCCTATGCGACTTAGCCGACCGGCGTTACTGAAAACGAGAGTGAGCCGGCCTTCCTCAATAATTGCTTCATTATTTGTGAAGTTACTTCATCTATTGTAGAAATTGAATTATGACATCTGGTTAAAGATTGCATTACTTAATCAGGTCCGCTGCCACACCAGTGAACAGGAAACAGTCCTTACTCTAATAAACCCAAGGTATCAAATTGTCACGCCAATCAATCTTGCCGGTATTGAGCGCCGAGGATTTGGGTTAAGACTGGTCGTTTGATTCCGCCGCTGGTTCCCATTGATTTGCATGAAATTTGAAAGCCTAATTCACCTACTCGCCGCACGTTGGCCTCCGGCCAGCGGCTTAGCGTAGAAACCCTAGTTTCACTGAATAAATGAAGGTGAATTAGGGTTAACACTAAAACCTAAACATAAGTCTTAAGGCCCTTTGGCTCACGCCAAATGGGCCTTTTTTTGTGCTCGGTATACCCAGTTGAAAGACTCGGGTAACCAAATAAATTATTGGAGGATGTTATGAAAATAGATCGAGTAGTTATTTATGTAGTTGATGGGCTGGTTACTTGGGTTGGGGGAGACTCAAATAGACCCATGGATTATGTGGTTGTCTCAAATGATCCACGGGATTTAGACAAGGACGTTTTAGCTCTTTTGGAAGGCCCTTTCGACGACGTGGCGTGTTTGGCTTCAGTCTATGGGGATTCGGCAGATCAGAACAGTGAGAAGGTTGAGGAAATCTTCAAGGTCAGAGAGGAACGGTTTAGGGGGCTAAACCACCACATTATCGCTTAGGTAATCTCATTAAACCGGTCAGATCATGGAGTAAGCGCGCGCAATCTGACTGTTTTAAGATTTAAAGAAGTCCTGGAAGTCACATTTCAAGAAATCCGCTATCTGTTCTAAAACCGGTATAGTCGGGGTCCGTTTGCCGGACAGGTATTTCGAGATTGTAGTTTTAGAGATACCCGCGCCAAACGCGATTTTCTCCGCACTCATATCACTTCCCACAATCATCTTTCTTAAGTTCTTAACAGCTCGTTTAGCGTATAGGGATTGGGACATTCCTAAATACTAGCGATTGCTTGTTTTAAGACGTTGGCGAACGCCAACTTCGAGAGATATAATTAGTTGGCTAAGCCCAACCAGAAAAGGATAAAAAATGCCATTGATTACATGCCCAGAATGCGAAAGTAAGATTTCTGATTTAGCCCAGTCTTGTCCTAAGTGTGGTATGCCTTTGTCGAAAAAGACAACCGTCTCTAACACTTGCCCGGAATGCAATGCGACTGTTTCCGGTAAGGACGAGAATTGTCCAAAGTGTGGGTTCCCATTACTTAAAAAAGCCGATGAGTCTATTAAGCGTCAAGCGAATGACATCGCTTCGGGCTGGAAGATATTCAAGTACTTAATTTACTTCGCCATATTGTTTGCAGTCGTAACTTTTGTCTCTGATTGCATTCAAAACCATCAGTATTGAAAGAGGGAAAATATGTCCCTAATCAATTGTCCAAAATGTAAGAAGCAAATATCCGACGCCGCAGATGAATGTCCATCTTGCAAGGTTCGGTTTAGGCCGCGATTAACGCCGATCAAGGAAGACATTGTGTTGGGTAAGCGAGTAGTGAAGATTGGTTTTTTACTCGCGCTCAGCTTTGTGGTCGCCATTGCATTTGCGATTTTTACAAGTTACTTACAAACCCCAAAGTGAAAAGGAGAGTGTATGGCTTTACTCGAATGTCCTGAATGTAAAAGTAGTATTTCTTCTATGGCAAAGTCTTGTCCGTCTTGTGGTGTCCCACTGAAAAACGATTTACAGGAACCACTGAAGCCGGTGATTAAAGATGTGGCTCTGGGAGTTCGACTATTTAAGTATTTAATCTACGTGGTTGTTGGCGGCATGTTACTTGAAGGCGCTATCAATTTGGTTATGACTCTCAGTCGGTAAAACTCTGAGTAGGCGGTAAGGTGAATATAGTTAAGTCGGTAAAAGATGCTTATAAGAGTCTGACGGGGGAGCGGGAAAAAGAAGAACTACTCCTGCTCCTCTCTGAATGGGACGCGTTGTTAAAGGCCTGTACAACCCGCATAGAGGGGTTGGAAAAGGGTTATGACTTCTTGCGTCGTAGTATGTTCCTGAAAAGGGAACTGGATGGGTGGAAGCGGTTGGCTGTGGTTTCGATATTGCTGTCTTTAGTTTCATTGGGATGTGTTGCTTATCTGTTACTGTTTCGGGGTAGGTAAACAGTGGATGACAAGATGAGACAATTTATCAATGAAACACCGATCTCAGAAGATAAACGAGACTGGAAAGAAAGGCTGTTGAAATCTGTAACGGGTAATACGCTTAGACTGGATTTGATGTACGTCGGCGGCGAGAGCATTTCTGAGATAATACTGGGCCATGTTTCAGACGATGCCTTAAGTCCGACTGTGATTGAAGCTTATCGGTTGCAGTACCCGGAGTTATCGCAACAAACCTCATTCGTTCACGAAGTACAAAAGTTAGCTGGTGATCCTAATCGGTTGAGGGGCTTTTTCAGTGGAGTGAAAGGTAAGCTTTTGGAAGTCGAGTACCGCGACTATCTCAATCACGGCCATTTACCGGAAGGCTTTATAGCAGAACTATCAGCGAAAGCAAACGAGCCTGGGGTGGATATTTTTATCAAAGATTCACACGGTCACGTCCACGATCTATTGCAGGCAAAAGCGTATGAGTCGCTACAAGGTGTAAAAGAACAAATTGAAAACTATCCTGAACTAAACCACATCATTATTCCATACGATCAGATTGAAGCAGCAAAGGGCGCTGGATTGGGTCAATTCGTAGAGAGCGCACCAGTGACCAATCATGATTTGGACAATGTGGTTCACGGGGCTATTAACCATGCAGATTCCATACAAGGATTTCATTTCCCGCTTATAGGTTTTGGTTTGTTGGCGGGGGAAGTGGCTTTTTGTATGTGGTACGGAAAACCTATTTCATTGCAGCAAGTCATGAACCGGGGAACGAAGATGACGCTTTCTGCTCTTGTTGGACAAGGAGCATATCTTTTAGCCCATTCAGTATGGATAAGTATTCCAGCGGCCCTAATGACTCGGATACTGTTCGAGAGATATTCAAAAGCGGCAAGCTTTATCGAGGTATTAAAAGACAAAAGGTTACGGGCGGCTAAGTGAAGAGACACTTCTCGAATAGAAACTTAGAGAACTTCAAATAAACAATATTTCTAAATATAATAGCGAGGTTTATGGAAATTGAGGGTCACGCATTTCAGGGGTTGCGTCTCGTAATATTTCATGCATTTCAGACAAATGTTCTTCGTCAATTTCGTTATACAATTCATCTAATTCTGCTTGGAGTTCCGCGTCTAGTTCACGTCTCTCTTCTAGGGTGGACTGAAAGTTATTTAACTTAGAAAAGAAATCTTCTATGCGAGATATCATTACTTGATCTTTCCAGTTCACTTCTAAGTTTTTGCCTAAGTTGTTGCGAAGGTTGAAATATTCTTTTTCCAAATTCTCTAGGTCAGCCAACATACTTTCTGATTCAACGGTTGATACGTTAGGTGCGTTTTGAGTGTTGTTTATTATGTTTTTTAAAAGTCCTAAATGTGTCTCGATCTCATTTGTTTTTCCATCAATGAAGTTGATAAAACCATTTACGATTCGTGTTACTGTTTTTTGATTCGCTGCAATGCTTATGCGTTCGGTGAGTTCTTGAACAATCTTTTTATCAGTGGCATCCAGGTTGTCTTTTATGGCAAATGATTCGACTACAAATATGTCTTCTTTGTGAGTTTGACCTTCATCATCTTTCCAAGTACCAAAAGCCTTAAATGTTGTTGTCCCGCCAAAGATATCGGTTAAAGCATTTTGAACGCCTGAAAGAAGTTCATCGTGATTCGGGATGAGGCTCGCATTTTGATCTTTAGTTGGGACGTAAATTCTTACAAATTCATTCCACCCGCCATCAAGTGTGGAATGAGAATAGACAAACTTGATTTTTTTCATAATGTCCTCGTTGGGAAAAGAAGAGTACTATTAAAAGATTGTAATTCTTTTTGTACACCTAATGTTTTCAGAAGTTTGATAATTGTATACAAATTCTTTTGTTCTCGGCAGGTTATGGGCAAACAAATGGTGCTTAAACACATAGTGCTATAAAATTGATTGTCGATTAATCTTGCGAGGTCAATCACGCGACCGAAAGTTATAAGTGTAAATGTCCAATATATGGTTGTTTCTCAAAACTAAATTCATTCCAGTTGTTTTATCTTTGGTTTTTGTTGCTTTAGCAATTCTTCATAGTTTGTACCCGGGAGTTGTTCCAGATGCGATAACTTTAGGTCTGTTATTTTTTGCCTTATTACCGTGGATAGCAGGAAATGCGAATGTCAAAAGTATTGAGTTTTTAGGATTGAAGTTTGAGCTTGAAGTGAAAGAAGTTATTAAGACATTACAAAAAGAGACAGCTGACAATAAGCCTGGGATCGAGACCGAACCACAAGCAAAGAAAATAGGTAGGATTCAAAACTCGATGCCTGATAAAACCAATGTAGTGCAAAATCCAAGTGATGTAAGTAATGAACCTGTTAAACAAGCTATTCCGCTCAATAGAGATATTTATATTTATTCTAATATGTCCTTGATTGATTTAGGGAATGAAGTGGAGAGGCGGCTGCGACTAACAGCTGATAAACACAACATTAAATCGACTGGAAGCATGAGGTCTATTATTAATCCCTTGATTCATGAAAAGGTAATTACGGATGAAGTAGCATCTGCGTTTCTCAATATTATGTCATGGCGCAATCAAGCCGCTCATGAAATATCAGTTACCCCTGTAGTTGCTCAGCAGATCAATCAAGTCAGAGAACTGACTTTAAAGTATCTTTCGCGATTAGACTAAAAGTATGAGAGTGATAGGGTGTTAGAAATGAAATCATTTTGGGCTCAATTGATGCTATCGATTTTGGTTGGGTTGATAGTGGCTTATGTCTTTTATTCCACCGTTCCAAGCTGGACGAGGGCCGATCTAATTTCTATTTTTACTTTGATTGTTGCCGTTTGGAATGCCGCTATAGCTCGATGGTCATCGATTTCTCAAGGTGAACTGGCCCGGTTCCAATTGGATAAAGAAAAGCGAGCGCTAGAGTTAAAGAAAAAAGGTTCTGTTTTGCTAACTCTGGAAAGGAAATCAAACTCTACACATTGCCTATATGTCAAAAATAACGGTGATGTTGATATCACCGAATTAGACTTTGTTGCAAAACCAATTTCTGGTACCGATATGCCATCGTTTATTCCAGAACATCCGAATGGGTTACCGCCGCTAAAACCCAAAGATAAAGTCATTCTTGCTTATGTGGCCTTCGATCAAAGCTCTGGATCATCATTTTCGATCGAGGTGAAGTGGAAAGATCCAAGTGGCACTATGCAAAGTGACAAACAGATAGTTACATATAATTGATGGGTTCAATAAAGAACGCCTGAAAGCACAATAATTGCCATAATTTGATTCACCATTTTAGGGTTCACAAAACTTCATTCTTATTGTTTCCGTTAGTATACGCATGTATACTAATCGTGTTGAGAACGAGAATAATAACAAAGTTAAATTCTTAGAATATATTTTAGACAGTTCTTAGAGAAGTCTTTAGGAAGGTCATATTTAACTTTGTTGCGTAGAGAGAGAAGGATATGATTGAAACAACCAGTACAAAAAGGGTACGAAGTTGCATATTGCCTTCGCAACAAAATCTCTTCGCCAACTATGTGAGGATTCTTTCAAAGCAAATGAAACTTTGGGAGGCAAGGTGGCCGAAAAGCTCAAACATCGTTTAGCGGATATTTCCGCAGCAAACTTCATTGGTGAACTTGTCGCTGGAAAACCACAACAGTTAAACAAACCTCATGAAGATAAGTTGAAAATTCACCTGCATGAAAACCAGTACTTAATAATTGGTGCAAATCATAACGTTAATCCATTGTCAGGGTCGGGATCGGTAGATTGGTCGAAGGTTTCGAGAGTTAAAGTTCATCATGTTGGAGAGGGCAATGATTAAAGAAAAAAGCTTTCACCCGAATTGGATTTCGTCACCGGGCGAAACAATTATGGATATTTTAGAAGAACGAAATATTACTGCGGATGAATTTTCCAAAAGAATGGGACAATCAATAGATGATGTAAATAAATTATTTAAGGGACAGTCTCCTATCACTATGGATGTGGCTAGACAGTTAGAAAGTGTTCTTGGGTCGTCATTCTCTTTTTGGATACAACGTGAAAATCAGTTTAGAGAAAGTTTTGAAATGATTGGAACGATCAAGGCAAGCTCCCTGGAGAGTGAATGGCTTCGGGGGCTTCCAATTTCAAGCATGGTCAGCTTGGGATGGTTATCAGAAGAAACTGAAAATAGAGTCTCTCAGTGTTTAAAATTCTTTGGGGTTCCTACAATCGATGCTTGGAAAATTAAATATGACAATGTTTTAAAGTTGGCTGCATATAAAACTTCAGCTGCTTTCAAATCAAAGCTAGGCTCGGTCGCTTCTTGGCTCCGAGCCGCAGAAATTCAAGGCGAAAACATTGAATGTAAGGAATGGAATAGCGATAAATTTAAAACGGTGTTGCATAGTATTCGTTCGTTAACATGGAAAAAGGCCCCCTCTGATTTCATCCCGGAGTTACAAAAATGTTGTGCTGAATGTGGCGTGGCAGTTGTTATAGCACGTACACCAGAGGGGTGTTACTCGAGTGGAGCAACTAAATTTGTTTCACCAAACAAAGCGTTAATGGTTTTGAGTTTTAGATACTTATCTAACGATCATTTTTGGTTTACGTTTTTTCATGAAGCGGGTCATCTCATTTTGCATGGGAAGAATGAGCTGTTTTTAGAAGGAACAAATACAGATGTGAACCAACAAGAAAAAGAAGCTAATGACTTTGCAGCAAAAATACTTATACCACCTAGTTTTAAATCAATGTTGGAAAATTTTAGACCTACAACAGCATCGGTTATTAAGATATCGAGAGTAATTGGGATACACCCGGGAATTGTTGTTGGTCAACTTCAGCATCTTGATTTGCTAAAACGGAATCAATTGAATAGATTGAAAAGACGTTTTATATGGCAGGAAAAAATTGATAGTTAACCACGAAATGGTTTGAACTGGCTTGGACTTTTTTGCCAATTACAAAGTGCGTCCTCAATAACTTGCATTCCCACCTCTAAAAACTCATCCATTTGTATTAATCGGTTATCTATAAGCCGGCGTTTTGTTTCACGAGTTTCAAACAAAAGTAGAGCACCCATGTAGGGGCCTGTAGCGCCAGTCAAATAAGCTGATCCGGGTGTTATTCTTGCCAAGTTTAATTTACCAACCATTGTTAGGTAGTCAAATTTCGCCATCCGGCCAAATGAAGCAACGTTATTCATAGACTTGTATAAGTAGTCGAAAACCACTTTAGGGTCATCACCAACCTGCGATATGGCATGAGTAATTAAACCAGTGTGGTCGTTATGTTCTAATACCCAATTGATGTAAGTTTCAAAGGCGGCACCGGTACCATTTGAGATGGAAGCACTTAAACTTTGATATTTACGATGATTGCCAAAGCCTTTAGTGATGCCGTCTCGATGCAAATGAGTTTGATTTTGAGAAAGCCAAGTACGAAAAGCACGGGGATTGCTACTTGTGTGTTCCCAGTTCCAAGGTTGTATATTGCTACCGCCGTATACTTCTCGAGCATAACGCCATCCGGCGCGTCTATTCTTGCCAAAATGAACAGAGATGAATACTAACCAAAATGCTTCATCAATATTGCCCAGACTTTGATGATATATAGCCGCTTTAATGGGATCGAATAAATCACTGGATGGGTTTGCTCGTAATATAGAAACAGGTCTAGATTGAATGACCGCAATAAACTTAATGCGACGAACACTTTCAACAAGTTGTTCAATAAATGCATTGCGGTAACCGACATTAGTAAAAGAGAGGACTGGATAGGAGTTTTCGTATCTACGTAGTTTAGCATCCAGTAATTGTGCTAAATCAGAATTTAGTCTTGTCATCAAAGGATCTCGTTAGCAGATTGAGTGACCCAGTGACGTATTGATTTTTTGACTTCGTTAGTTACGCCAAAGCTACTTTGAATATTGTGATTGAAACCAAGGATTGACACACTTTGTTTGAGTTTAATTCCGTGGATTTCAGTTATTTTCCCTCGATAAGAATAGCCTTTAACGCCATCGGTATCCTTTCTGGGTAAAGTCCAAGATGGGATAACTCTCTTTTCAAAGGTTAAACCGGTTATTTTCTCTAGATTGTTTACGACTGTCACGCCATTGAGAATTAATAAACGAATTGGAGAATCTTTAAGAAGCAATGCAAGGGTATCACCGGCGATATCTAACAATAGGGAACGTTGTTTTGGAGTGAGTTCAGTCCACTTACAAGCGGTTGCATAAGGCACTAGATCAAGATGACAAGCTTTAATGGTGGTGTCGTAATATGACGCTCTTGTCCCCGAAATAATACTATCAAGTGATTTGAACCACCCATCGTATGGATTCCGATTAAAGTATTCTTCGCATGAGTTTGCTATTAATTGAATATGGCTATCATTAACTTCTGACCAGCGTTTAATTTTTAAGGATTTTAAGGTATGGAAACGGCGAATAGTGCCATCTAATTCTTTGCCTTTGTTATCAACAAATTCACGGTTGCTAGGATTTAAGCCCAAGGTGGCAACTTTTGACTTTGATAAATCCCCAAACGAAGGAATTGGACTGCTCCAAGGGATTACATTATTTTCAACTAAGTCAGGATTTTCCAAACGTTCAATAAGAGTAATTAAAGCTTTATTCATTTATTCCCGGACCAACAAGATATCAATTGATTCAGTATACAGTTTGCTATTTGTTTTTGCCCAGATGCTTATCAATGAATGGATAGAAAAACCGAGATTTCATTTCATTGCGAATTGTCATTATTTTATTTAGATCTTTAAGTTTGATCTCTTTTTTTAATCTAATAAGCTTATAGATTTGTAAAAGCCGAACGATGTCAGACCAATAGTCTGGTAGCTTTAATTTATCAACGTCAACTATGTAGCGATTCCGTATCCGTTTTTCTGCCTTTAACAGTATTTCTATTGAAGGCCATGGATTGCCGGTGGGCATCAACGGCATAACATATTTAGTAGATTGGTAACCTTCGCTTAAATAAGCTTTAGCTGCATTAACATCTTTTTCATATAAGTGAAGACTACCAACGGAATGTTTGTAAGTGCCAACTTTAACTTTCAGTCTATTTGCGATCATTTCTTGAATCATTGTGAATGAGAAAATATCGTGTGGCAAACCAAGAACCACGTCATTTGAACGCATGTAGGTATGCATATTAAGTTTCTTGTCGCGTATTAGAAACTGTAAGGTGCAAGTGCATGGAACATCGTTTCTCTTTTTAGTTATGTCTCCTGCTTCAAATAGTTGGATTACTGCTTTCCTGGATGTTGGTCTTTCGGTCAAGGCCTTGATCACGTTTTCTACTTGATTAATCCCATCTTTATTAAAAAACCTTGGCCCATATGCTCCATGTATTGTTTTTCCATCGTCAGAATTTTTGCCGTAATCTTTTATATAGTATGAGATTGGGTTTAATTTATTCGATTTGGATAAATACCACAGGAATTCGCCAAGACAACTAAAGACTTTTCCTCTTTGTTCAGAAGCGCTTAATCGAGCAAGGGGATTTGATAATTCGATTAAAACGCCACAAAGCTCTCTGATTTTCCCTCGGGTAGTACCAATGTCACCGTTAGCTTTTAGGCACTTTGTGTACACATCATGTAGTAAGTCATCAATCGTTTTAGCTTTTATGAACATTTATGGTCGATTTGTAAAGCCATGGTTATATAAATGCCTTGAGATTAAGTGATAAGTTCATACATGTAGTGATGATAAATTGATTTTGGTTTGACAACAATAAATGTTTATTTCAGATAGTGAAATAAGGGATTTGCGAAGAAACTCGCTAAATTGAAAGAAAATTATGACTGTTATTAGTATTAAGCAATATCCCAAGGCAACTCGTGTCCTTAATTCATATTGGGAGTTTGCAGCGGAAAGGCAACGAGTATTCTTCAAAAGGTTTTCAGGCGAGTCATACCCATGGACTGAGAATAAGGTCATCACCGAATATAAATTCACCAATGCCTATAGGGCATCTGATCGGACAAGCCAATATTTAATTAAGAATGTGATTTATAAGGGGTCGCCTAACGAACAAGAGGTGTTTTTTAGGATTATCCTATTTAAGTTGTTCAATCGTATATCGACATGGGAATTGCTCTCAAAACAATTTGGCCAACCGACATATTCGACATATGCCTACAAAAAGTACGATAAGGTTTTAACTTCAGCTTTGAAAGATAAAGAAAAGATATATTCGGCGGCATACATAATGCCATCAGGACAAAGCAGCTTTGGTTTAGTGAAAAAACATCAAAACAATTTGAAGTTGATCGAGTTATTGATGCGCGATAAAACATGGATGAAAATCATTCGTGCAAAGTCCATGAAAGACGTTTATTTAACATTACTGGGTTATCCGACCTTGGGAAGCTTTTTATCTTATCAATATACGATAGACATAAATTACAGCCGACTTACAGATTTTGATGAAAATGACTTTGTTGTTCCTGGCCCGGGTGCTCTTGATGGTATAGCGAAATGTTTTAGTAATTATGAAGAGTGCGGGTCTGAAAATCTTATCCGTTATGTTACGCAAGTACAGGAATCGGAATTTAAGCGTCTGAATATTAAGTTTGAATACTTATGGGGTAGAAAGCTTAAACTTATTGACTGTCAGAATTTGTTTTGTGAGGTATCGAAATATTCAAGGATTATCTATCCTGAAATGCGTGGAACAAACAATAGGAAACGAATTAAACAGAGATTCGAAATGAATCCTGAACAGATTAGTTATTGGTATCCTCCCAAATGGAATATTAATCATTTAATTAAGTAATCGATTTGCGATGAAACGAGGTATTTGAAGTGATTAAAAAATGGCAGAGATATCAGCAAAAAGCTGCAGCGTATTTTAGGGCTCTTGGTCTGACAGTTGAGATAGAAGCAAAAATAAAGGGCGCTAGAGGTCTTCATAAGATTGATGTCTTTGTTACAGGTGAGATTGGAACACTGCCAGTTCGCTGGATTATTGAATGTAAACTTTGGAACAGATCCATCTCGAAGGAAAAGGTGCTTGTCTTACAGCAAGTAGTTCAAGATTTGGGAGCGGATAGAGGCATTTTACTTTCTGAAGCTGGGTTTCAATCAGGTGCCGTATTGGCCTCTGAGAATTCCAATATAACGTTATCGAGTTTGAAAGATTTAACAAATCAAACTGACAAAAAAATAGTAAGCCAAATTGTGGAGCGAATTCATTGGCGCATACATAGAGTTGGGATACGGCTTTCGAGAATACATCGGATTCAAAAGGAAGATGAACGATATTGGAATATGACTCCGGCAATGGTTGAGAAAGGTAAAATTACAATGATTGCAGGCGCCCTCGAGGATGCTCTTGAGGGTAAGTTCCCAACTATTTATGGATATGGGAAAAAAACAGATGAAAGAATTCTAGCGCACTCACTTGGAGTGCTGATATTTGAGAGTAGTAAATTAATTTCAAAAGCTGAGGCCTATGTCAATAAAATGGAAAAAGTAATGAATATGAATTCTGAAACTTATTTGGTTTATTGAGATTAGTGCTGATTTAATCAGAAGAAAAGCATTGAACTTGTAATCGCATTTACACAGGCTATTTATATGATTGAAAAAAATGTTCAGGAACTAGTTGGGTTATCAACAAGGGTTCAATTCTGTAATTACTGTTATTCGCGAGTTGTTGTTATAAAAGATCTTGTTCTGTCAGCGCCTGAAAATCAATCAAAGGCTCAAGGCGCACTTGGGTTATTGGCGACATTTTATATGTGGAATTATTATTCGAATTTATCAGAGCTGTTTACGAAGCTGAAGGATGATGGCGATTTAGAGAAGTTGTTAAAGACCACGCCGGAGCAAAGGTTGATCCTTAGGGAAAAAGTGCGGCATGTCGTGGTTCATAGTGTTAATGCTGAAGAAATGATCAATGCTTTTAATGACTACGGTGACGGTCGGTTTGATGCTTTGTGGTCGGTTGAACTTGCAACAGTTACAAAATATATATACGGGCAATTAGCTAATTTTTCACAACTTTACGCTGAGTCGTTCAAACAAGAGCTGTTAGATGTTGATGATTATGCGAGGGTGGACGAGCAAAAAATATCTTTAAAACGTTTAATGGATGAAGCCTTTGAGAGTCAAAAGAAACTCTTAAAGAAATATGATGATCGTATTTAATGATTTCGAGCGAGAGGTCAAGCCGTATTCTTATTTAACCGGTAATCTCCAAAAGGACTGTGATGCCCATCAACTTCAACGAAGACCCGCTTAAAGATTTCCATTTTAGCCGCCGCGTCGAAAGTGATCTTGTTGTCAAATTCCACGTTCGCAATATACATTTCCCAATCTTCTAAATGGATTTTGTGCTGGTTATCCCACAACAACTTTGCGAGTTCTAATTCTGTGTCCGAGGCTTTTAATAAGTCTGCCCAGCTCTCAAATCCCAACATCATTGCAAAGAGATGCTGTGCCTTCATGAGAGTGAAATCTTCTTCGTCCCAATCGCATTCAACGAAAATTCTATCTATATCGAAATATTTGGGAGAGTAGGTAAAGTAAGAAAATCCATTCACTTCATCTGTGTAGGGAGATTGAGTTTGATAATCTTTGAAAAGATTTTTAGCTTGAAGTTTAAAGTAGTCTATAGGCGTCATCACACACTCCTTGTATTTTCCAAGGTTGTTATCTAGGTACTTTGCGCCCGTAAACTTGTAGATAACAAACTTGGATCAAGGTTTGTATGATCTAAACTAACGGCTGATGAAATCTTTGCACGGACGAGCTGGCCTGCCGCAGGCACAACTAGATAATAATCCGTAACTACTATTTTTCAAGATGGATTAAAATCATCTACCTTTTGTCTACCTCTTATGCCACTAAGTAGAATAGAACGATTCAAAACCCCTTAAATTGTTCATGTTGGTGACTGTCTCAAGTTGAAGCCGAATCGTCTTGAATCTGTTGTAGATAAATGGTTTTATGACAATGTGGGCAGGCAAGGTTGGTCTCTTCGAATCCTACCGCCCCAGCCATTAAAGCCCGTTCTTTAAAAAAGGAGCGGGCTTTAATTTTTTGGGCCAGTGTTAATAACCTCATCCTTCTTCAAATTGTTTACCTGTTTTTTACTTTCCAGGACTTTCCTTTTTCCAAACCCTTTCCATAATCCGCCCTTTAAATGTCCTGTTTGGGGCGATTATTTTACGGTTAAAGGGGCTAGGATGAAATTTCAAAAACTTTTCGGTGTTTTTCTTTTTTTGATGATGTTGATGATGGCCGGTTACTCGCAGGCACAAGATCAAACCCCGACTCCCGCGCCGGATCAAACTCAGGTTCCCGGTCAGCCTCAACCCAAACACAGACATAAAAAACAAGAAGCGCCAGCCGCCGATGCGACTGATATTTCTGGCCGGTTGGACGCTTTGGAACAGCAAAATCAGGCGCTTCAAGACCGCATTCAGACTTTGGAAGGCACTGGTGTTTCGACAGATCAATCCGCTGAGGTGGTTCACAATGGAAAAACCTTAACGTCGGATGCGATTGTGATGGGCGAAGAATTTGACACCTTAAATGATGCCGCCGAATACTTCGCGGATGAAGAGCCCCGCAAATTAGTTTTTGGGGACAAGTCACACACCTTTGAGTTCAAAGTGTCAGGATTTCTGCAAGCTGATTACAATTATTTTTATGGACCGCCGGGACAGTTCTTGATGGATGACTACAATAAAGAAACGACAGAAAAAGAATTCAACGGATTTTTAGCCCGTCGAGCGCATTTGGATTTCGGCGCGAAATTTAATGAAATGTTCTCAATGGATATCGGCTTGGAAAGCGATAAATCCACCGCCGTCAGTATGGGTTTTACTCACGCCTACATCACGGTCAAATTAGACAAAGCTTTAGAATTTACCGCGGGCAAATTCAGCAACATTTTGACTTTGGAAGGTCTTCAGCCCTCAGCCGATATTCCGATGGGAGAAGCATCCATGGTGACCCAGGATTTAGCGGTGAACAAAGACATCGGTATTATGCTGAGCGGTTCAGTCAACAAAATGTTGGATTACGGTATTGAGCTGGCCAACGGCCAGGAAGATGACGAATCGTCCGCGACTGGGCCCGGTCATCCGGATACGGACAACAAAACCGTAACTGCCCGTGTTTTCATCACTCCCTTTAGAAAAGATGACGACGAGCTTCTCAAAGGCCTCGGTTTCGGTATCGCGGGTTCTTGGGGAAATGAAAACGGCGCCGTGTCGATTTCCAGCACCACACCGGCCGAAAACGGGCTTTGGAATGGAACCTCGTCGGGTCTTCAAACCGCGTTCGCCGGCAATCTGTTTTTTGCCTATGGCGCCAGCGTTACCGCCGACGGCGACAATTACCACTGGGATCCGCAATTCTATTACTACCTCGGTTCTTTTGGCTTGCAGGGTGAAATAGTTCACTCCATGGTCAACGCCTCGAATGGCGGCACGAATGTTCTTTTAGACAATAGCGGGTGGATGCTGGAAGGAACCTACGTGTTGGGCGGCAAGGCCCGCTTTGAAGGGGCTCAAGTGGATGAAAACTTTGACCTGGAAAAAGGGAAATGGGGAGCTTTTGAATTTGTGGCGGAAGCTTCACAAATCCAGATGGATGTTAAGTCTTTCCAGTCGGGGTACAGCTATAGCCCCAATGGCGCTCTGGGAACCGGCGCGCAGGACGCGACTGCTTTTGGCGCGGGCTGTAACTGGTGGTTTAACGGTCACTTCAAGTTGAGTGCATTGATGGAAAGAACCTGGTTTGACGGCGGTAACGTGGGAGCGATAGCCCCCGAACAGGAATTCATCGGCCGCGCTACGGTGATTATGTAAGAAAACGGTTTCCCTATCGGGGAAATTTGCTCAATTAGATTTAACAGATTAACTGGGATCGACAAGGAGACAGTCAATGAATCAGGGAAAAATCAAAATGGTAGAAGGTGTAAAAATATTAACGCTGTTAGCCATACTTTTGACGGGGGCGGCGCTTTCCATCACCGCCTGTACTCCTCAGCAAATTGTGACAGGACCGGGAGCCCAACCGACGGCGACGAATACGGTGAATGTCAATTATGTGCCGTCCTCCGCTACTCCTAACGCTTCTGTCGCGGGAGAAGTTGCCATTACGGGAATTCTACAGAACGGCGATTCTTCGTTCTCTTTTGTGAATACGACCACGCTGGCCAGCGGCACGGTGATTTATTTCACTAACTACGGCTGGGATCAAACCCTCAATAGCGGTCTTGGCGGATTTGTGGACGCCAGCCAAACCATTACCGCATCCACGACGGGAATTTCGGAAGGAACCATTTCTTTCACGGTGAGTGTGGGAAGTCCTTTAATCACTACGACTTATAACCAAATTGTCATTGGTTCTGTCGGCAGTGATTTTGGCGCGCCCACTAATTACGGAACGGTTGCGAATGTCACTACGGGCGCGGCGAACAGTTTTTCGAATACTTCCAGTTCCTTTCTCGTGCTGAACCACAATGGTTTGGGAAACAAGATATTCGCTTATGTGGGTAATAGTGCCCTGCCTCCAGGCGCTTCCACCGCGGGGATTACCTTTGTTAACGGGGTTATCTTTGGGCCGGGAGGCTGGAATGTTTTACAGGGAGCGGCGATTCCATCGACGGATTTCGCAGATTCTTATCTGCCGTGGGCACCGGCTTATTCCTTTAGCAACGGCAACCAAACGCCGCCATCGTCTGGTTCCTTCACTAATTTTTGCGCTCTGGATTTGTCGACCTTGTTTAACGCGGAAACAGCTAATCCCGCGGTTCCAGGAGCTCCGATTCAGAACCAGAATATGGTGTTGAGCAGCTGCGAAACGACATTAAACGGAATTGAAAATGGCACGCTTTGGACCGGAAACAACGATTCCAAAACCCATTTCCTGATCGGCACGGGCGCAGTGGCCAACACCTCCTGCTCTTCAGGGGATGCCGGATATAACGTCACTTATTCACCAGAAACTTCTTATTGATTTGAAATAAAGGGTTGAATGATTAAAGCCTGGATAGAACGAGATTCTTTCCAGGCTTTTTTATTGGGGAGATGAAAATGAAAAAAAATAGAAACCAAAAAGTGTTGGGCTGGGTTCTTTTAAGCGTTCTGATATTTCCGGGGCTGGGTTGGGCCCAGGAGTCGCCCTTTGGAACGGTGGAAAAAGGGAACGGCACTTTTCTTCTTTTGGCTGACGTTCATTTTGATCCCTACACGGATAAAGATATTCTTCCCCAGCTGGTCAAAGCGCCGTTCGATCAATGGGAAACTATTTTAAATTCTTCCAAACAAACGGATCCGGCGGACTATGGTGTCGACACCAACTACGCTCTTTGGGCCTCTTGTTTATCCGAAGTCAGAAAATTCAATGACGTGGATTATGTCATCGTCAATGGCGACTATCTTTCCCATCATTTTCTGCCGGATTTTAATAAATATGTGAAGGGAGACAACAAAGCCTATTTGGATTTTGTGGAAAAGACCATGCTCTATATCTCGAAGTCGGTTCAGGACAGTCTTCCGAACGTTCCCATTTATTTTTGTCTGGGTAACAACGACTCGGATTGTGAAGATTATGAAATGACGCCGGAAAGTCCCATGCTGCCGCCCTTAACCCAATTTTGGGCCACGGTCGCGGCCGATACCAAGGCCAAGGCGGAGTTTACGGAGGGCGGTTATTACGCGGTGAAACACCCCACCCTCAAGCATCAGGAATTTATTGTTTTGAATGATGTTTTCTGGGCTTTGAAATATGACAACGCCTGCGGCCAGGCTGAAGATGAACCGGGCAAAAAAGAGATGATCTGGCTTCAGCAAAAACTGGACGAAGCTCGGAAAAAACACTTAAAAGTCACGATTGTGGATCATATGCCTTTGGGGATTCACGCCCGCAACGCTTCAGAGCATTTTGACAGCCCCAAGGCACCTAAAACTTTCTGGCGGGATGTGTTTGCCAGCCACTTCTCAACGTTAATGAAAAATTACAGGGATGTGGTGGTGGGGATGTTCTCGGGCCATACCCATTACGATGATTTTAGAGTGGTGTCGAGCATCCAGGGCAAACCCCTGATGTTTAACCACATTACGCCGGCAGTCAGTCCGGTGAGAAACAACAACCCCGGATTTCAGGTGATGGAATATGACCGTGAAACCGGGGCGATCGCCGATATGGCGACTTACTACCTCGACCTGTCCCAAAAAGGCAGCGACTGGACGCTGGAATATACCTTTGACCAAACTTATGGGCTTCAAGGCTATAACGCTGAAAATCTGGCGGCGCTGTCCGAAAAGATTTCCAACGATGAGGCCACCCGAAACCATTACATCAACTTTGTGGCGGTGAGTTCCAAGCACGAACCACCCATTAACCAGACTAATTGGAAGTATTTCAATTGCGCTCACACGCATATGGATGATGAATCTTACGTGGCCTGTCATCAATAACTTGAGAGTGGTCAAGGATTTCGGTGAAAATCAAAAATCTTTAATTTTGACCAGGTAGTTTGGTTTTTTCTAAAGATTTTTAAGCGGTCTGTGTTAATTGAGTTTTCGAAGATTTAACAAATGATTAACCGAAAAAAGCGTACACAAAAAATGTCTTTAACCATAATGCGCCAATTCGTTTTTTGTCTAAAATTATTTTTGAAAGTTTTTGAGTGAAGAATATTTTTAAGATTAAAAATTTATTTCGAACCCTCGTCCTTTTCGTTTTTGCGGCATGCGGAATTTTCGCTCCGTCTATGGGTCGAGCCCAAACGGGTCCTGTTAATCCAGGCGACGTGGCTATTACCGGTTTTGTGCGCAATGGAAATGGACAGGTTTCTTTTGTGAATACAACTAGTAATACTTTTTCAAGTGGCACAACCATCTACTTTACGGATTATGGTTTTGACCCGGTTAATAATGTACTCATCAATACTGGCGGCGCAGGCAACGTTGCTGGTACCGTGGTTGAAGCGACGATAGCTTATGTAGTTGGTCCATCTGGTTTGCCTCCTTTTACCCCGGTCATTTTTGGTAATGTTGTTGATGCTTTAAATCAACTGCAAGGCGGAACGGTTTATTTAATGAATGGCGGAACACCGCCAGCGGCGTATATGCAATTTTCCAAATCCGGGACCGGAAATGTGGTTATCGCCTATGTAGACTCAACAGGTCCTATTTCGGCTGGAAGCAGTACTTCTGGCGCAACTTTTTTGAATGCTGTCATTTTTGGAGCGGATACATGGTTGGTGACTACTCCGCTTACCGGCGGGGCTAACTGTCAGGATTCAGGTTTGCCTATAGGTTTGACGAGCGGCTCCACGGCACTTGATTTATCAACTCTTTGGAACAGTAACCCGGCATTCACCGCTTCGGGCGCAAGTGCAAATCAAAATGCTGTGTTGAGTAACTGCGAATCGTCCCTCTTGGCTATTGAGGCTGCTTCAAATTGGACGGGTAATGTGTTGGGTGCGGGAAGTTTTGATATTAGTACAAGTTTTAACAAATTTGTTAAAACACCAACTGGAACGGCAACATGGGGGGCTACCGGAACTGGTACAGCTACCCCCGTAATTGGTATCTCGACTGTTTGTAGCAATGCGGGATTTGTGCCCAATGCTAATTCAACAGATATTATTCCCTCAATTACACCCACATTTACTCCTACTAATACGTCTGTCAATACCTTCACTAATACGCCAACAAATACTCCGACCAATACCACTACTAATACGGTTACTGATACCCCGACTAACACAGCAACTAATTTATCAACTAATACTCCAACCAATACAACAACTGATACCTCGACGAATACGGCCACGAGCGCTACTACCGATACTCCCACCAACACAACTACGGACACCGTCACTGACACACCTACCAACACACAAACAAATACAGCAACGAACACTGTTACTAACACAGTTACCGACACGCCGACAAATACAGCGACTGGAAGCCCGACAAATACCGCTACAAATACTTCGACGAGCACCGTTACCAACACTCCAACGAATACCGCGACGAGTGCACCTACTTTAGGTCCTGGAGCTATTGCCTTTACGGCCTTCGTTCAAAACGGAAGCAGTGAATTTAGTTTTGTGGCCCCCGCCGGCTTACCAGCGAATCAGACTGTTTTTTTCACGGATGAAGGCTACAGCAATATAGGCGGCGGCCTTGTCAACGATAGCGTTACCATCTCTGGGGCTAACGGTGTAACTGTTACTGAATCAATTATTTCCTATACGGCTCCCGCAACGGGATTGGGAAGTTATGTTCCGGTGGTTATCTCCAAAACGAGCAATGATCCTAATCTGCTACAGGGCGGAACTGCTTCCGGTAATCTGACCCTTAACGGAAACGGATATGGCCACAAGATTTTGGCCTATACGGTCAACGCAGGTGTTACACAGTATGTAGCGGGTTTAATATTCGGTCCCGATAGTTGGCTTCCCAATGGGACCGCCCCCGTTAGCTTTTACGATTCCAACTTGCCGCTGGGATTGGATGTTACGACTACCACTGATCTTTCGGGAGCTTGGAACAGCAACAATTTTGTAAGCTTAGTTGTCGCGGGGAATGACAATGCGGTTTTGAATGCCTGTGAAAGCAGCTTGCCGAACATTGTGAATCCTTCGAATTGGGCGGTGGACGCGAATATTCCGAAATTCAGCGCTTCCAAACCTACGGCCAGTTTGTCTTTGGATACGACTGGAGACGCGCTGACAATTTGCGCGAATGGAAGCGCTGGTTGGACGGGAACTATTCCGCCTACTATTTATAATCCGACAAATACGCCGACTAATACGGTTACGAATACCCAGACCAACACGCCAACGAGTACTGTGACGAATACGACAACTGATACTTCGACTAACACAGTTACGAATACCACGACTAATACACCGTCAAGTACGCCTACCGGCAGTTCCACCGCTACATCGACGAATACGACGACGGATACCCCCACGGATACAATTACCAATACCTCAACCAATACACCATCAAGCACGCCCACTGGTAGTTCTACCGCTACGTCGACAAATAGTCCCACTGACACTTCTACAAATACCGTGACGAATACCTTGACCAATACAGCTACTTTTACGGCGACAAATACTGCCACTAACACGTTGACCAGCACACCCACTGCAGGGAGTTCTTTAAGCCCTGGCGCTATCGCCTTCACGGGTCTGCTTTATAACGGCAACACCCAATTCAGCTTTGCCAGCACACAGAACCTTGCGGCAGGCCAGGTGATTTATTTCACAAATTACACTTATGATCCGACAAATGTTTCAGCCCCGATGGCTCCTTTCGTGGATGAAAGCACGAATGGCACGGCGGCTTCCACATGGCCTGGTCAATCTTCTCCGACTACTTGGGCCGGTATGGCCACGACGATTACGGAAGGGATTATTTCTTACACCGTGGGTTCGGGCGGATTGCCTGCCTATAACCAGGTCATTATTGGTTCCACAAGCGGCACTACTCTTGTTAATCAGTTACAGAATGGAACAGTAGCGAATGTGACTGGTTCAGGCGGCAGCGCATTCCTGGTGTTTAACCATAATGGGGCGGGTCAAAAGATCATCGCTTGGACAGGTGCGCCGGTGACGGCGGGTCTGCCGGTAACAGGGGCAACCTATTTGGCCGCACTGATGTTTGGGCCGGATACTTGGACAAATAGTGGAAGCGTTCCGCAATATAACTTCTGGGATTCTTATCTGCCGGCGGAACTTGACGCGACAACTTCAACTGACTTGTCCGGTCTGTGGGCTAGCAATGGCTTGAGTCAATTTAATACGTCCACCGCTCAAAATGACAACGCGGTTTTGAACAGCTGTCAATCAACCCTGACGGGTGTGGTGAATAGTTCTAATTGGGCAGTGGATGCGAACGAAGCCAAAGGCAGCGTTCGTTTGAACCAGGGTATCGCGGTGTCCGCTTGTTCAGCGGGAAGCGCAGGCTATACCGGCACACTGCCTCAGGCAGCTACATTTACCCCGACTAACACAGCGACTAGCACCCCTACCAATACGACCACGAATACGTTGACCAATACTGCTACCAACACTCCGACTAACACCATCACCAATACTCCGACGAATACCCCCACAAATACTGTTACCAATACCTTCACTAATTCACCAACCAATACAGCTACTGCTACGGGCACTCTTACGGCTGTTAACACTTCTACGGCTACATCTACATACACGGCAACTGATACTCCGACGAATACCGCAACCGACACTCCCACTAATACGATTACGAATACTTCTACAAACACGGCTACTAATACGGCTACGCCCACTAATACAAACACTCCGGCTTTGTCGGCTGGCGCCATCGCCTTTACCGGTCTGCTTTATAACGGCAATAGCCAGTTTAGCTTTGTGAGTACTCAGAACCTTTCGGCGGGCCAGGTCATTTATTTCACAAACTATACATATGATCCGACCAACAGCTCGGCTCCTATGGCTCCTTTTGTGGATGAAAGCACCAATGCATCGGCAGCTTCCACTTGGCCGGGTCAATCCGCTCCCACAACCTGGGCCAGTTTAGCCACTACGATTACGGAAGGAATTGTTTCCTATACGGTTGGATCTGGCGGGTTGAATGCCTACAACCAAGTTGTTATTGGCCCAACCAGTGGCACTACCGCGGTCAATTCGTTACAAGGCGGAACGATAGCTAATGTAACAGGTTCTGGCGGAGCCGCGAACCTGGTCTTTAATCATAACGGTGCGGGACAGAAAATTATCGCTTGGACAGGCGGACCGGTCACCGCGGGTCTCCCGGTGGTAAACGCAACCTATTTGGCCGCCCTGATGTTTGGGCCGGATACCTGGACAAATAGTGGAAGTGTTCCGCAATATAATTTCTGGGATTCTTATCTGCCTACCGGCCTTGCTGTGACAACTTCAACTGACTTGTCCGGTCTGTGGGCTAGCAACGGTTTGAGCCAATTCAATACATCCACTGGGCAAAATGACAACGCTGTCTTGAATAGCTGTCAATCAACTTTACTGAATGTAGTCAATAGCGCAAATTGGGCAGTGGACGCGAATGAACCCAAAGGCAGCGTTCGTTTGAACTTGGGTATCGCGGTGACCGCTTGTTCGGCGGGAAGCGCGGGCTATACCGGCACGCTACCTGTGGCCGCGACCTTTACCCCGACCAATACGGCCACAACTACCAATACCGCTACGATTACGCCGACAAATACCGCCACCAATTCACCCACGAATACGGCTACCAATACGATTACGAATACCTTTACCGCCACGGCGACCGGCACCTTGCCGACGGATACGGCGACCAACACACCGACGAACACACCGACCAGCACAGCCACGAACACGGTTACCAATACGCCCACAAAGACGGCTACTTTTACCGTTACTAATACGCGTACCAATACCCCGACGGCGACAGCGACCAATACGTCCACCGACACACCGACCGTGACGCCAACCTTTACGATCACGAATACGCCCACTAATACGGCGACCTTTACGATCACCAATACCTTTACGGCCACGGCTACAGGAACCTTGCCTACTAACACAATTACTAATACACCAACCAATACGTCGACGAACACCGCAACTTTCACGCCGACCATTACACCGACTAAAACCCCGACGAATACACCCACGGGAACTCTAACGCCGGCAACCGCCACCAGCACTAATACCGCTACCTTTACGCCGAGCCCTACAGGCACCTCTACCTTTACACCGACTGCCACTCAAACCCCGTTGGCTACGGTCGGGGTGATTGTTAGTAATCCTACCTCTGTGGTGACTGTCACCCTGTCCAATGGTGTGGGTTGTCAAATACCGCCTTCCGCTTTCAGCGGTATTTCAGGGCCGACGACTTTGACGATTTCTGAAAATGCGCCTTCGTCTGTTCCCATCGCGCCGAGCGCGTCGGTTTCGTTCCTTGGCAATGTTTACACGTTTAGCGCCACCACGGCCAGTGGCGCGGTGTCGACTTTCAGCATCCCGGTGACCTTGATCTTTACCTACCCGACGAGCGTTCCGGCCAACGAGGTAACGGTGCAATTTACCGAGGGCGGTTCCAGCTGGGGTTCGGCCGGTATCAGCATTGTGGGCGTGGGCAATGGGGCGGTGACAGTGATCACCAACCACTTCTCGACTTGGGCTGTTTTCGCGCAAACCTTTACTTCTGCCAGCGAAGCCAGCAATATCCTGGCGCCGGTGCCGGTCAACGCGGGTGGCAGCGTCTGTCTTTACTCCCAAGCAGTCAGCTCGAACTGGACGGTTTATAGTGTGGCGGGTTACCGCGTGGCTTCTTTAAACAATGAAACCTGCTGGAACACCCAGGGTATAGGACATGGTCTTTATTACGTCAAACTGGTCCTGACTTTCGCCGATGGGACGACTTCTACCGTGTGGCAAAAAGTGGTGGTGAACTAATGGAGGCCGTTATGTTTCGCAGACTTACTATTTTAGCGGCGTTCTTTTTCGCGGCGGCATCCTTGAGTGCCCAGACCGCCACCAATTTAGCCGTTGGTTCCGTGGCGGCCCAATGGCTGGATATCGCCGGAAGCGCCCGCATTGAGGGATTGGGCGAGGCTTATGTGGCCGTGGCGGATGACGCGAACGCGCTGGGAGTTAATCCGGCCGGGTTGGGAAAAATAATCGGAACTGAAATCTCCTTAACCCATGACGCTTATGTTCAGAACGCCGATATTGAACAGGGTAGGGGAAGTTTTGCCCTGGGTCCCGGTAATGTGGGGGTGGGGCTGACCTACGGTAATTTTGGCAATGTGGAGCAATATACGGTAAACAATGGCACGCCGGTTGATGGCGGCGCCTATCAGCCCATGGTTTGGAAAATGGATCTGGGTTACGGTTTATGTCTGATGCCGGATATTTACGCGGGGCTGTCCGTGAAATATTTAATGGACGATATCACTTCCACCCAGTTGACAGGATGGGCTTTTGACGCGGGCGGTCTTTGGACCCCCCGGAACACCAACTTTACGGTGGGGTTGTCGGTCTTGAATATGGGAACATTGGCAGGATCGGCGATTCCGACGGAAGTCCGCGGCGGCGCTTCTTACAAATTGGATATCACCGGTGATCCCCAAAATATTCATACCCTTTTAGTTTCTTTAGACGCTTTGGCCCGGACCGTCTCGCTAAGTTCAAATCGGGAAGCGGTTGGAATTGAGTATTGCTACCACGACAAACTCTTTTTACGGGTAGGACAGGCTTTGACCGATACCACCGGTTTGAGCGGTTGGAGCGGTTTTTCCGCGGGTGTGGGAATTGAATTCGACAAAATTAAGTTGGATTACGCTTATGCCAACCTGGCTGATTTGGGCACGATTAACATGGTATCTATCGCCAGCGATTTCTAAACTCCTTTGAAATTTCCGCATAAAATAATTTTATTAATGAGATATCTTTTCTTTATTCCCCGCCAATGGCTGGTTCTTTTTGTTTTGTGCTTCGGGACAGCTTTATTGGTTACGGCCTGCGGCAATTCAAACTCTCCCTCCGCAGCGGGAATGGATACTCCCACTTTTACGCCTTCATCGGTCTCGTCTCCCACCATTACCCCTACGCCCCATGGGGTGACGGGTACGATTCTTTCGCCGGGAGATGTGGCTATTTTAGGGTTCACCGTTCATGGCACCGCCAATGATCAGTTCGCTTTTGTCCTTTTAAAAGCGGTTATGGCCGGAACAGAGATTAATATTTCGGATCAAAATTGGCTTGGCTATCAGTTTGGAACTTTCGATGGCGGCGTGATTGAGTGGATGGCAGATCAAAACTATCCGGCCGGCACTATTATCCAAGCCCTGCCCACTAACAATGGAAGTTCCAGTTCGACCAAAGCTTACGCGGTTAATATTTACAGCGCCGGTATGACTTATTCCAACGTCGCTACAGCGACGGTGACACCCGGTACTTACGCGGTGAACCCGTCCAGTCCAGTCAGCCTGGTGACGGTTTCCAACACCGGCGGCGGTATTACGGGACTGTCCGCCAACGGCGACCAATTGCTGATTTATCAGGGATCGACCGCTTTGGCCGCGTCGGCATCAGCGGTTACTTTTGTCGGCGGCTTTACTTATGGAGCGCCATGGCTGACCGGTACGCCGACGCCTACCATCGTGGCCACCATTGCGGTCAACGCCAACACTTATCTGCCGCCGGGATTAATCAATGGTCAAAGCGCCATAGCGATTTCCACGCTGAATGTGGGAAACGGCGGTTATTACAGTTGTTCCGCAGGAACTACAGGAAATGAAACACAGTTGGGGGCTCTTTTAAATAATCCCTCCAATTGGACGCTCCAAATGACTCCAGTCGATTTGCCCATACCGATTCTCGCCTGCGGGATTACAGTCCAATAAAATCGCGGTTTTAGTTTCTCGAATAAAGGGTCGGCCTGTTCTCCCGGGATGACTTATAATTACCCTGCTTTTCAACTTTCCCAGGGGGGTAGCTATGCGTTTGAAATCGCTCGTGTCGACCGGACTCATTTTGGCTCTGCTTTTGGCGGGATGCGCCAAAAGCGGCGACAGCCACAAGATCAAGATCGGTCTTTCTCTCGATACTCTTAAGGAAGAACGCTGGCAGCATGATCGGGATCTGTTTGTGGCCCACGCCACCGCCCTGGGTGCGGAGGTTCTGGTTCAGGCGGCGAACAACGACGAGACTCTTCAAAATTCACAGGCTGAGAATCTTTTGACCGAAGGCGTGAATGTTTTAGTCGTGGTACCCCATAACGGCAAAACTGCCGCCACCATTGTGGACGCCGCTCACAAGGCGGGTGTTCCGGTGATTGCCTATGATCGGCTTATCAATGACAGCGATCTGGATCTTTATATTTCCTTCGACAACGTGAAGATCGGGGAGATGCAGGCGGATTATCTGGTTAAACGCAAACCACAGGGCAACTATGTGCTCATCGGCGGAGCGCCCACGGACCACAACGCGGTGATGTTCCGGCAAGGTCAAATGAACATTCTCAAGCCCTTAGTGGACAAAGGCGACATCAAGATTGTGGCGGACCAATGGGCCAACGACTGGCTGCCGGTGGAAGCTTTGAAGATCACCGAAAACGCCCTGACCAAAAACAATAACCAGGTGGACGCGGTGGTGGTGTCCAACGACGGACTGGCCGGCGGGGTGGTACAGGCTTTGACTGAACAGGGCTTGGCGGGGAAAGTTTTGGTTTCGGGTATGGACGGGGATCTGGCCGCCTGCCAGCGTGTGGTGGCCGGCACCCAAAGCATGACGGTTTACAAGCCCATCAAGAAACTGGCGGAAAAGGCCGTTGAATTAGCTATCGCTCTGGCACAAAAACAGCCGCTGACAGATCAAACCACTATGGTCAACAACGGCAAGAAAGATGTGCCCTCGGTTCTTTTACCCGCTATCGAGGTGGATAAAGACAATATGGATAGCTCCCTCATCGCCGACGGGTTCCAGAAAAAAGAAGACGTGTATAAAAAATAATGTCTTTGCTCGAGCTTAAAAACATCACCAAAGATTTTCCCGGAGTTCGCGCGCTGGACGGCGTTTCTCTTGACCTTCAAAAGGGGGAAGTGCACGCGCTTTGTGGTGAAAACGGCGCGGGCAAAAGTACCCTCATCAAAATTCTCTGCGGTTATTACCCCTGGGGTAGTTTCGGCGGGGAAGTTCTTCTCGAAAATCAGCCCCTTCGCTTTAAAAACCTCAAAGACTCGGAGGAAAGGGGCATCGCCCTCATCGCCCAGGAACTGGCGCTGGTGCCCGAAATGAGCGTGGCGGAAAACATGCTTTTGGGCCGCTGGCCTTTAAAAAATGGACTTATTCAATGGGCTCAGGTCCGGAAAGAAGCCCAAGAAGCCCTTCGAAAAGTGGGGCTGGACGTGTCTTTGGATACCCCGATCCGGGAATTAGGCGTGGGCCAGCAGCAGATGGTCGAAATCGCCAAGGCTCTTTCCAAAAAAGCCGAAATTCTAGTTTTAGATGAACCTACCGCCGCTTTAACCGAAGGGGATGTTCAGCGGCTTTTTGGGCTGCTTCGCCAGTTGAAAGCCCAGGGAGTTTCCTTTATCTACATTAGCCACCGTTTGGAAGAGGTGGAACAACTGGCCGACCGGGTGACGGTTTTGCGGGACGGCAAATCCATTTTCACCGCGCCGATGGCTCAATTGACCCGGGACAAGATCATTTCTCAAATGGTGGGACGAGAAGTGAAGAATCTTTATCCCCGGCCCCAAACGACGATGGGAGAAACCCTGTTGGCGGTTAAAAATTTCAGCGTGGAAGATCCCGCTAATCCGGGCCGCACTGTGGTCAATGACATATCTTTTGAAGTGCGGCAGGGTGAAATTTTGGGTGTCGCCGGACTCATGGGTTCGGGTCGGACGGCTCTGTTAAGTTCGCTTTTTGGCGCGGCGCGGCGAAAGGTGAAAGGTTCCCTGGTGGTTCGGGGAAAATCTCAACCGCTCTTTTCGTCGCCCCAAAAGGCTATCGAAGCCGGTGTGGCTCTAGTCAGCGAGGATCGTAAACGCTACGGTTTGGTTTTGGAAAGCAGTGTGGAAGAAAATCTGGTTCTGGCCTCTCTGAAGCGGTTGGTAAAAAGTGGATTCTTAAATCATTCGGCTATCCAAAGTGAATGCGCGACCCAGGTTCAGGCAATGCGGATAAAAACCGCCAACCTTTCGGTGTGGATCAATAAACTTTCCGGTGGAAACCAGCAAAAGGTGGTTTTGGGAAAATGGCTCATGACGAAGCCTAAGGTTTTGTTTTTAGATGAACCCACCCGGGGGATTGACGTGGGAGCTAAAGCGGAAATTTATGAACTGATGGGGCAATTGGCGGCCCAGGGGCTGGGAATTGTTTTGGTTTCATCCGACCTGCCGGAAATTTTGGGGCTCAGCCACAGAGTGTTGGTTTTAAACCAGGGGCATATGACAGCCCAATTGGAAGCATCCGAAGCCACGCCGGAAAAAGTGTTGGCGGCCGCGGCGCTTAAAGTAAATTCTTAAAATGGAGAAAATAATGGCTGAAACTGATAAGCAAAAACAAATTCCCTGGCGGGCGCTCACCATGGTGGGGGCGTTGCTTTTAATTTGGGCTATTTTTTCTTTCACCACGGAAGGCACTTTTCTCAGTCCCCGAAATCTTTCCCTGCTTTTGCGCCAAATGTCAGTGACTTCCATTCTGGCGGTGGGAATGGTGCTGGTAATTGTGGCGGGGCAAATTGATCTTTCGGTCGGCGCCATGACGGGTTTTTTGGGCGCCATTTCGGCCCTGCTTTTTGTGAACCATGGGTGGCCCCTCTGGGCGGCTTTTGCCATGACGATCCTTTGCGGGGCCTTTTTGGGCCATGTTCAGGGCCATTTGGTGACCTGGTTTAATATCCCGTCTTTCATTGTCACTCTGGGGGGAATGCTGGTTTATCAGGGGTGCCTGCTGGGTTTTACAGGGGGAGTGTCCATCAGTCCCACGCCCGATTATCTTTTTGTGGGCCAGGCTTTTATCCCTAAAACGCTGGGATGGGGGCTGGCGGTTCTTTTGACATTATTTTTTATTTATCAGTTTCGGAGGGACGCTGGGAACCGCTGGAAGTGGGCTGTGCTGGTGGTTTTAATTTGGGCGGTTACCGCCGTGTTGAACGCCTATGACGGAGTGCCCCTGCCGGTGCTGATCATGCTGTTTCTGGCGATGATTTTTTCCATTATGGCGAACCAGACACCCTTCGGGCGGCATCTTTACGCTATCGGCGGCAACAAGGAAGCGGCTTTTTATTCCGGTATTAATATAGAGCGCCACCTGGTTCTGGTTTTTACTTTGATGGGCGCCCTTTGCGGCGTGGTGGGGATTGTGCTGACCGCCAGAGTGGGAGCCGCCACTTCGGACGCGGGCCACATGATGGAATTGGACGCTATCGCGGCGGCCGTTATCGGGGGCACTTCGCTGATGGGCGGGCGGGGAACAGTATGGGGCGCGCTATTGGGAGCGCTCATTATGGCTTCGCTGGATAACGGCATGAGCCTGATGAACACCGAGGCTTTCTGGCAGCCGATTATCAAGGGCGGCATTCTGATTATCGCTGTGGCACTGGATATGATGGGGCGCAAAGGGAAAAGTTAAACTTATCGATTTTTGGTTCGAGTCCAACGCAGTGAGAAGACAAATGCTCCGAAGGTTTTAGAAATTAAAAACGCTGAACCGCAGGAAATAAAAGAGTGACGGTAGTTCCCTTTGTAGGTTCACTCTGAATTTCAACGGTTCCGTTATGCAGATCCATGATGCTTTTCACAATGGAAAGCCCCAGCCCAGCTCCTCCTGAAGAAGGAGAACGCGAGGCGTCCACCCGGTAAAAGCGGTCAAAGACCCGGGAAATTTGGTCCGAAGGTATTCCTTTTCCGGTGTCGGAAACTTCCACGCGAATATTTCCGTCGTCGTTGGAGGTTTTTAGAATGATGGTCCCGCCAGCGGGAGTGTACTTCATAGAATTTTCAATCAGGTTTCCCACCGCCCGCTGGAACAGGGAACGATCCAGGGGGGCCCGTATACCTTCCGGTGTTTCCGCCCGCAAAGCGATATCCGATTCTCCCGCAGACAAATGGTAAAAGTCATGAAGCAGTCCGATTTCATTTTTCAAATCCAAATCCTCACGCTGGATAAGGGTCTGCGGATTTTCCGCCCGCGCGAGGAAAAGAAGTCGGTCAATGAGGTTGGAAAGACGATGGTATTCTTCCAGCGCGGAGCCCAGAAGTTCCCGGTATTCGCCGGGTTGACGCGCCTTACTTAAAATTACCTCCGCTTCGCCCCGGAGGTTTTGGAGAGGAGTACGCAGTTCGTGCGCGATATCGGTGCTGAAACGGGAAAGGCGAACGAAGGAATCCTCCAGTCGGTCCAGCATGTCATTGAAAGTCGCAGCCAGGTCGGAAAGTTCAGAGGGAAGGCCCGACTGTTCCAGCCTTTCATAGAGGGTGCTGGAACCGATCCGTGCGGCGGTTTCCGCCATCTTTCTCACGGGACGAATTCCCCGGCGGGCGATCCAGTAGCCCGCCAGGGCGCAGGCCAGGAGGGAAAAGCCCAGAGCGATCCAGAGTTTTTTCCGGAATTTACCCAGGATAAATTCGTCCGGGCCCGTGTCAAAGGCCATCTGGATCGTGATGTGGGTGTGCTGCTGCAGGGGCCAAAAGCCCTGGCTGGATAGAACCCGAAAAGTCGCCCCCTGAGGGGAACGCGCGGCCAGACTCAGATTGTCCGAAGCTGCCGTCGTGAATAAGTCCGAAGGCAGGGTTTGGGACATTCCGGGAGTTTCAGCCAGTATCCTTCCCGAACTATCCAACAGCCTTACCCAAAACGAATTGTTCCGGTACCATTTGGGCAGTTCGCCCGCGAATTCCTTGAGGTCCTTCAGGTCAGTGGTGGGCACTTTCAGCAATTCGCCGAAACTTTTAAGGTTTTCTGAAAGCAGGATGTTGTCCTCATGGATCAGGCTGTTCGAAAGGGCGCGGTAGAGAAAACCCGAAGCTGTCAGGACAATCGCGAAAGCCGAAAAGACGTACCAGAGAGTCATGCGGGCGGACAGGGAAGCGGGCCTTCCTAACGTCTCTTTTTTATCCTTCGGTTTTGAGAACATAACCCACTCCCCGCACGGTATGGATCAGCTTCCGGTTGAAGGGATCATCCACTTTGGAACGAAGACGACGGACGTGCACATCCACCACATTGGTGTCGCTTTCAAAACTCATGCCCCACACCTGTTCGGCGAGAAAGGTACGGGACAAAACGTTGCCAGTCCGCGAGGCAAGTATATATAGAAGTGTAAATTCCTTGGGAGTGAGGTCGAGGCGCCGGCCGGACCGCTGGGTCTTGTGGTGAATGGGGTCAATCTCCAGGTCGTCGATGTAGAGGACTTCGGAGGACCGGGCTGAACCCCGCCGCAGAAGGGAATGCACCCGGGCCAAAAGTTCCACGAAAGCGAAGGGTTTTACCAGATAGTCGTCCGCTCCCGATTCCAGACCCTTCACCCGGTCTTCCACCGAGTCCCTGGCGGTTAAAAAAAGAATGGGGAACTGACGGCCCGACTGGCGCAGTTCCGACAGGATAGACCAACCGTCCCTACCCGGAAGCATGACGTCCAGAATCAGAAGATCGCAAGAGCCCTCCCGGGCCATGCGAAAACCGTCATCACCGTTTCCGGCACGGTCTACCCTGTAGCCGTTCTCCGTCAGACCCTTAGCCAAATAGGCCCTGGTTTTCGGCTCGTCTTCAATCACCAGAATATTCATGGTCTATGTAACTCATAAAAGCGGTATCAGTAGCAAGCCGAATCCAAAAGATTAACAAAAATGAAACCTTCAAAAACGAGAAAGCTTTTGTTTCAACTGAAAGGCGGACGCCGATTCATATTAAAAAGACTTCGGCAAATTATGAACGCCAGCTTTTTCTTTATGGCAATGACAGGAAGATGACGATTTTGTCATCGTATCGTAACGGTTATTTAATTTCTGAGAAACATTCAGAGAAACAATAGCCACTAAATTCACACCCGACATAAACCGGTTTCATCAACGCTTCATGCGGATATCCACTCCATGAAATCTTATGGATTTTTTTAGCTAGAAAGGAAGTGCATCACATGCAATTGAATCAGCGCCTCTTCGGATTTTTAGTTCCGGTGTTGTTCTGCATTTTAATATCGTCTACCAATGTCTCGGCTGACACAGCCGCGCCGGTGGAAGGACAAGCCAACAGCGCCCCGGCGGACAGCCAAGGCAACACGATGTCAGCCTCTGTGACGGGAGTTTCCGAACTTCCCGAAGTCACGGTCAAGGCCAAGGGCATCGACCAGGCCGCGGCCTTCGACCAGATGCACGATTCTTTAAACAAGGTGAACATTCTTTCCCAGGATCAAATCAATCAAACGCCGGCCAAGACGGTGGCCCAGGCGGCCGAGCAGCTGCCCGGGGTCGGACTCTTGCATGACACCAGCGAAGCCCGGTACATCACGATCCGGGGTACGGATCCGAACCTGGACATCATCACTTTTAATGAGACGATCATCCCATCTTATGATGAGGCAGCGAGGTCAGTGGATCTGGATGCCATCCCGGCGGGTTTGTTCGGCGAGCTGCAACTTTACAAGACGATCCTGCCGAACATGGATGCCCAGGGTATCGGCGGCCAGTTGAACCTTGTTCCCAAGTACGCCAATGATTATCCGACCGGACTTTTCGAACTGAAAGCTGAAGGGGAATTATTCCCGGAGCGCAATCAGGCCGGCGTGAGGGGCGAGTTGAGCTGGGCCGATAACTACAACCTGGGGGGAAAAACCAACCTGGGGATTCTCGTCGACGGCGGTTATCAGTTTAGCCGGTTCGGAATCGACGACCTGGAGAATGACTATACGGACCCTTCTAAATCGCCTTTAGTTGTCAATTCCGCCAAGGATTACCAATTCCGGTATTACGACTATGAGCGGGACCGGGCCGGAATCGGGACAAATATCAACCTCGACTTTGATAAGGACAACAAGCTCTACGCCAATTTAATGTACAGCGGCTATGACGAGTACCGCGATCCTGTATGGCATACGGAATATAAAAACATAGATGCCGTCGCGGGCGACAACGCCACGGTCAACCCCGATGGCAGCATCACTATTCCCGACGTCACCGCCGGTAAAGGACTTGATGTCTCAAAAAGTGGAACGGATGAATTGACGCAGTTCCGTACCCTAGCCACGGGGGTGGGGGGAGCCAACAATCTCGGGGGTTTTATTCTGGACTATAAAGCCAGCTTCGCTTATACGGAGCAGTATGTGCCCTGGAACTATGGTTATTCTTTCGACGATGCCAATGCTACGGGTTCTCTCACTTATAACAACTCCACCAACAACGGGAACATGCCGACCTTCAACTTCAACGGCCTGAACGGGACGGATACGAATCCGGCCAATTTCCTCTATGGCGGCGCGAATAACAGCACCAGCCTCTACGAAGTGGCCCAATATGGCGCCAAGGCCGACGGCAAGTTCGACATTCCGCTCGGAGGGGATGATACCAGTACGGTCAAATTCGGCGGGACCGCTCGGTTGGAATACTCCACCAACACTGGAGAAAGTTTCAGCGCGAACACGACCTCAACGCCTCTTTTCCTGAACAACCCGGCTTTTTCTCTCTACTCCCCCAACTACTATCCCCCCAACAATATCTATAACATGGGGCCGATTCCAACCTTAGACTCGACAACAAACCTTCTCAACAACCCGAGCCAATATCAGGGGTCCTTTGTTGAAACCGATCCGAATGGGGATAAGGGAGGCGATTACAATAACTGGGAAGATGTCTATGCGGGTTACGCCATGTACAGCGTCAAGGCCGGCCCCATGGAGGCTATGGCAGGGGCCCGGTTAGAGGTCACGCATATTAATTACACCTGGTACCAAGCTTACCAAACACTCGCCAATGGGGATCCGGATACGAGCAATGAATTATCCTCCCCTCTCGCCGAAACAGGAACGATCGACTATACCAACATCCTGCCGAGCCTGGGATTCAAGTATACATTCAATCCTGATCTCACCACCCGGATGAACTTTTCGCAAACCATCGCCCGTCCGACCCAGAACCAGTATATCCCCTCGTTCAGCCTGGGGCAGGCCCTGAGCTCGCAGAACGGGAACAACGACGTTCAATTCACTTTCGGTAACCCGAATCTGCAACCAATGGTCTCGAACAATTTCGACTTCTCTTGGGAGCTTTATCCCCAAAAAGCGGCGATCCTGGGCGTGGATCTGTTCCTCAAGCAGATCAACAACTATATCGCGCAAAACTACTCCAGGGTGGAAGGCCCGGGTGGGGTTGGCTCCGGCGGGGTGACCGACTCTTTGAACTACATTAATATTCCCACTGCCGTTATTGACGGAATTGAATTCCAGTACCAGCAGCAATACACCATGCTACCCGGACTCCTCGGTGGTTTGGGTTTCCGCGGGTCCATTTCCTTTATTGGTTCCCAGGGCGAGCTTTCCCCGGGTGTCTATGGCGAACTGCCCAGCCAGTCCGACCTTATCTGGGAAACCGGCGTCTTTTACAAGAAGGACGGACTGACCGTCGACGTTGCGGGTAACTTCACCGGCAAAACCTTAACCACGATCGGGGATCCCAACGCGCAGAGTTATTCCCCGAGCATTTATTTCGATGATTTCTTCCAGGTCAACGCGAAGGCCCAGTATGCCTTCACCAAGGACTTTTCGATCTATGGCGACTGGAACAATATCAACAATGCGGACCTTCGTTTCTATCAGGGATCGCCTAATCTCCCGATTCAAAACGAGTTCTACGGGCCTTCCTTCGACGGGGGTGTGGATATCACCTTTTAAGGAAAATTGGGCCTCAAGGGGATTGACTCTTGACCCCTCGTCCAACCCGGCATGAGTTTGAAAACCCAGCGCGGTTTCGGTTTCAGGGACCGAAACCGCGCGTCGGGTTTGGGCTGTTTTAAGCGATATCATTTGTGTTTTCGGGATTTAAAAAAATAATAAAGGAATCTTAAAATGAGTTTGATTTTCATGCATCTGGCGCTGGTAGGAGACACCTGGGTCATTGTTTTGCTGATCCTGGCCAGTGTGGTTTCCATCGGTGTCATGATCGACCGCATGATGGTCTTCAACAAAAACCGGGGCGATCTGGCTGCCCTGATGGATGGAATGGCGGCGAGTCTGGAAAAAGGAGACGTTCCCGCGGCAGTGGCCCAGGCCGAGAAAAGCGAAAGGATTGAGGCCAGGGTGGCTCTGGCCGGATTGAAAAATTTCCCCAAGGGCGCGGCGGCTGCGGAGGAAGTCATGGTTTCCCACTGGCTGAGGGAAAGGCTGGAATTGGAAAAGTACCTGATTGTCCTGGGAACCCTGGGTAACAATGCGCCCTTCGTCGGACTTTTCGGGACGGTTCTGGGTG
>Ga0206829_10028_pt1 | contig 56090 bp, 45 predicted proteins | sample Alteio_BWOrgCont_75_FD_152862 | JGI IMG/M metagenome (GOLD analysis project Ga0206829, IMG submission 152862) | Enriched cells from forest soil in Barre Woods Harvard Forest LTER site, Petersham, Massachusetts, United States -... | ecosystem: Environmental > Terrestrial > Soil > Temperate forest >... | reverse complement strand
ATGAATGGCCTTTTTTTTAGTCATTAAAATTTAAGAAGGATTGAAAAGACAAAGTTTAGGCGAAGAAAGATTTGTGACAGACTCTACAGAAAACTTACTTTATTCCCATTCAATAGTACCGGGTGGTTTGCTGGTTATGTCATACACCACCCGATTAATACCCCGGACTTCGTTGATGATTCGGTTGGAAATTTGGCCCAAGAGCTCATAAGGCAGTTTGACCCAATCAGCTGTCATGGCGTCGGTGGAATGCACGGCGCGGATCGCGCAGACATTTTCATAAGTTCTTTCGTCGCCCATGACCCCTACGGACTTAATCGGCGTCAAAACCGCGAAGGATTGCCAGATCGAATAGTACAGGCCGGCTTTGTAGATTTCTTCCTGAACGATGGCGTCCGCTTCCCGCAAAATGTCCAAACGCTGTTTGGTGATCGGTCCCAAAAGGCGGACCGCCAGGCCCGGACCCGGAAAGGGCTGGCGCCAGAGAAGATCATGGGGAATGCGAAGACGGGCCCCCAATTCACGCACCTCGTCCTTGAACAATTCTCGCAAAGGCTCGACCAATTTGAATTTCATGTCCTTGGGCAGACCGCCCACGTTATGGTGGCTCTTAATGACCGCCGAAGGACCTTTGACCGAAACGCTTTCAATCACATCGGGATAAAGGGTTCCCTGGGCCAAAAAGTCAAAAGGTCCGTCTTTACGCTGAAGTTCTTTGGCTTTTTGCTCGAACACGCGGATAAAGGTGCCGCCAATAATCTTTCTTTTTTTCTCCGGTTCGCTGACCCCGTCCAGCAGCTTGAGGAACAAGGACTCCGAATCAACATAGTGGAGCGGAATATGAAGCTGGTTCTTGAACATCTTGACCACCTGCTCCGCCTCGCCTTTGCGCAAAACCCCGTTGTTCACAAAAACGCAGGAAAGCTGTTTGCCGATGGCCCGATGAATTAACGCCGCCGCCACGGTGGAATCCACCCCGCCGGAAACGCCGCAAATGACCCTGCCTTTTCCGACCTGCTGGCAAATTTGCTCCACCGCCAATTTTTCGTAAGAGTCCATGCTCCAGCTAGGCCTGCAGCCGCAAACTTTGCGCACAAAGTTTTCAATAATCTTTGTTCCCTTTTGGGTGTGAACCACTTCAGGGTGAAACTGAATTCCGTAGATTTTCTTTTGATCGTTTCCCGCCGCCGCCAAATGGCAGTTCGCAGTCGAAGCCAAAACCTTAAACCCTGCCGCCAGCTTGGTCACATGGTCCCCATGGCTCATCCAGGCCTGAAGGGTGGATGGCAGACCGGCGAATAAATTGTGCTTGTCTTTTATTTTGAGAGGAGCCAGACCAAACTCGCGCTTGGCGGCCTTTTGGACCTTTCCCTTCAAAGCGTGGGAAATCAGCTGCATGCCGTAGCAAATACCCAGAATGGGAATACCCAATTCAAACACTTCCTGGGAAACATGGGGAGCGCCTTTGGCGTAAACACTGGAAGGCCCACCGGAAAGAATGATGCCCTTGGGATTTTTTTCAAGAATTTGTTCGACCGAGGCGGAGTAAGGAAGAATTTCACAGTAAACTTTGGATTCCCGAACCCGGCGCGCGATCAACTGGCTGTATTGGGCGCCAAAATCAAGGACGATAACCGTATCGTGTTTCAAAACCATCTCCAGAATAAAAATTAAAACCTATTAACCACCAAGACACCAAGTTCACCAAGAAGGACAAATAAAAATTTGGGTTTAATCATTTTTCAAAATCAAAAATATTTTTTTGCTTACTTGGTGGTTCAAATGTTTGTTGTTATTCGAAATTTCCGTAAAAGGCCTTCAACACATGGGGTTTTAAAACAAACTCCATCTTTTTGCTTTTTATTTTTTCTTCAGAAACTTTGTTGGCGGCCTCAAAATTGGCCTTGCTGTCATATTCGGAATAAACCATAAAGGTATCGACGTTCTTGATGGCTTTACGCAAATAAACCTTCATACAGCCTTTGGCTTTTTTTTCTTTTTGAACAAACTCGTTGAGGATTTCAACTACCTGCTGTTCATGGCCTTTGCGGACAGTGACTACCGAAAGTGAAACGATCATGGATGATCTCCTTTATTCAAACCGCTAATCGAGATAGTAGTTTGGCGCTTCTTTGGTAATAACCACATCGTGCGGATGGCTTTCCTGATAACCGGCCGAGGTGATCTGTACAAACTGACCCTGTTCCCTCAGGGCTTTTAACGTAGGCGTTCCGCTGTAACCCATGCCGGCCCTCAATCCGCCGATCAGTTGGTATACCAGTTCGGACAAGAGGCCCCGGTAAGGAACCCTGGCTTCAATGCCTTCGGGGACCAGTTTTTTGGAATCGGTTACGCCGTCCTGAAAATAACGGTCCGCGCTTTTGCCTTTTTGCATCGCGGCCAGAGAACCCATGCCGTGATAAACCTTGAACATCCGGCCCTGCAAGTTGATCACTTCGCCAGGAGATTCTTCGGTTCCGGCGAAAAGCCCGCCTAACATCACCGCGTCCGCGCCGGCCGCGATAGCCTTCGTAATATCACCAGAGTATTTGATGCCGCCGTCGGCGATAATTCCGACCTTGTATTTCTGGGCCGCCTTGGCGCATTCCGAAATAGCCCAAATCTGGGGCACACCCACACCGGTGACCACACGGGTGGTACAAATCGAGCCGGGCCCCACGCCCACCTTCACCGTATCCGCGCCGGCGTCCGCCAGAGCCTTGACGGCTTCGGGTGTCACCACATTTCCCGCGATTAGGGAAGTTTTGGGATATTTTTTGCGGATGAGCTTGACCGTTTTAAGAACGCCTTCGGAGTGGCCGTGAGCCGTATCAATAACCAGCACATCCGCCCCCGCGGCAATCAAAGCTTCCGCGCGTTCTTCGGTGTCTTTCGAAACGCCTACCGCCGCGCCGACCCGAAGGCGGCCGCGTTCATCTTTACACGCGTTGGGATATTTAATGCGTTTGTTGACGTCCTTGATGGTGATAAGTCCCTTGAGGCTTCCCTTTTTGTCGACTACCAGCAATTTTTCAATGCGGTGCTTGTGCAGGGTTTCTTCGGCTTTTTCCAGGCTGGTTCCGACCGGAACGGTCACCAGGTGTTCTTTGGTCATAATTTCGGCAAGGACCAGATCGGTCTTTTTCACAAAACGCAAATCCCGATTGGTAATGATACCCACCAACTTGCCGTCTTTCTGGACGATGGGAATACCTGAAATGTGGTAATGCTTCATGATGGCCAAAGCGTCGGCGGCGGTTTTGTCCGGCGTCAAGGTAATCGGGTCGCTGATCATCCCCGCTTCGGAACGTTTAACTTTATCGATCTCGGCGGCCTGCTGTTCAATGGTGGAATTTTTATGGACGATTCCCAATCCGCCTTCCTGGGCCAAAGCGATCGCCAAACGGGACTCGGTGACCGTATCCATGGCGGCGCTGATGATCGGAATATTGAGTTTGAGTTTCGAATTAATGTAAGTGGAAACATCGGTTTCGGCGGGAAGAACACTGGATCTTTGGGGCACCAGCATGACGTCATCGTAAGTCAAAGCCAACGTCAGCTTGTTCGGGTCGATCATGGCACTCTCCAATTAAGGTGGCGTTAATATAAGGGCTGGCCCGAGGAGTGTCAACGGCCCGAAATTGAAAAACGGGCCGATTTAAAGGGAAATAATCAAAGGAGAGAAAGCGAAAAGCTTAGTGCCAGGAACTAAAATCAACCTGGTCTGCGGAGATATTTTTAGATTTCAAATACCACCTCAGGTGATCGCTCAAGTCCGCGATATAACGGTTCTGACTGGCGTTTTGAACCTGCCAGCCGTTGTCGTTGATCAGTTTTTGAATTCCCTGCTTGTGCTGGTTATAAAGCTGTTCCGGAGTCTGATCCGGATAAAACTCGCTCACCAGATAATCAAACTGTTGGCCTGTTCCCGCCCAACCGTTGGTGGAATACCAGACACCATTCGTAAATACGGTCACAAAAGAAAGCCGGGGCGCGATCTGATTGGGCATCATGAGAATTTCGCTATAGATACCCTCGTCCTCTTTAAAACCCACGTCAAAAAAGTTGGGCAGAAGCTGGGGAACGGTCATCTGAAGGATCTGCACAAAACCTAATTGCCCCAAATGGGTATAAAGTTCCGTAAAAGCCGTGATATCCAAATTGGTGACCTGGGAAGCGTCCATGGACACAATAGTGATTTGCGGAATGGTATCGACCACCTTAACCACCGGTGAGCCGCCTTTCTGGAAGAAAAAAGTAAGCCCACCCGCGATCAAAACAAAAAGAACCGCCGCGAACAAATAACCTGGCATTTTTAGCTTCGCGGAGAAATTTTCAAACTTTTGCCAGAACCCCATTCCCATGGACGAAGCGGAATTCAACAATACCTTTTTAGTGCCATGAAGCTTCTCAATGGAAATCTTTTCTAGAACCGGCGAATTAACTTTAACATCTTTCATGGGGGGTGACACTTTTTCAGCTGTGTCGAGTTTCTTCATCATTCCGGCCATATCCACATTGGGAATATGCGCTGGTTTTTTAACGTCCAGGTCGGGCATGGGCGGAAAGGATATCGCGGGCAAAGGTTCTGTAGGCTTGGGCATCGGCGGGGGCGCAGGCATAGGATTGGCAGCTACAGGCTTCGGGATCGAAGGGTTCAAACCGGGAGGCGCGGCATTTTCTTTAAATAAACCCAGCGGATCATTATCGAACGACTGCATGGGTTTAAAAACCAAGGGAGGTAATTCGGCCGGACTGGCTTTAGTCTTTTCTACAACTGACGGGATAACAGGCTTGGGAGAAATAAAGGCCGAAATCGCCTTCTTCTCTTCCATGGGTTTGGGCATGTCTTTAAGATCGTTCGGAGAATCCATAAAAGACAAGGGGCCTGTCACTTTGCTCACGACCGAGGATTCGGTTTTGACTTCCAACGCGATCGGCTTATTGGCTTCGCTGGGGGAATCCATAAAAGCAAGATTACCGGTGACCTTAAAAGCAGGCGGTTGAACTTCTTCCTGTTCCTTCACTGCCGCATTTAAATCATTCGACAAAGTTTCTTTTTTTTCTTCAATCGGCTCAACCTGACTCATTGGAGATTCCATAACGGGTTCGGGCGCTATCGGTAAAGGCGCTTCTACTACGGGAGCAGGCGCGGACACCATCACGACAGGCGCTTCTTGAGTTTTGCCGGCCAAACAGTCTTTACAAATCGGCTTACCCGTATTCAGGTCCAAACAATCCAGACAGAATAGCTTCTTGCACTGGAAACACTTTCCCACTGCGCCAACATCCGGATGATTGGTACAAACCGCTTCGGCCATAAGCCCTCTTTCCATTATTTCTTAAGCGCGATTAAGTCTACTTCAACTGAGGCGTTCTTGGGCAAGGCCGAGACCTGGACAACGGCCCGGGCTGGCGGGTCTTTGATAAAACACTTCCCCAAAATCTGGTTTAAACTCTCAAAATCCCCTAAATTCGTCAAGTACACCGTCAATTTAACCGTTTGTTCCAAGGAAGAGCCTGCGGCTGTCAGAACCGCCTCCAAATTCGCCAAAATCCTTTGGGTTTGAACTTGAATGTCTCCCGCTACCAGCTGTCCTGTTTGTGGATCCAGCGGAATCTGTCCGGAGCAAAAAATAAACCCGCCCGCTTCAATCGCCTGTGAATAAGGCCCGATAGGCTTCGGAGCGTCCTGGGACAAAACCGCTTTTCGTTCCATAGTTTAAATTTCCATTCACTGAAAAGTATCAACACCGGTTAATTAACGGGCTTCAGTCCGGCGGGCGCTGACCACACCCTGCACTCTTTGCAATTTCTTCAAAACTTTTTCCAGTTGGTTGGCCTGGGAGATACCGATCACAAAATAACCCTGAGCCCAGCCGCCTTCAGCCGCTTTGGCGTTCGCTTCGCTGATGATGACTCCCTCTTCGGAAATGGCCAGGAGCATATCCGCCAAAAGTTTTTCGCGGTCTTTCGCTTTCACCTCAATGGCCACTTCGTAAATTTGTTCCGCGCTGCCTTCCCAGGAAACCGGCATCATTCGCCCCTCAGCTTCGGGCAGCAACAAGGTATTCGGGCAATCCGTCCGGTGAACCGAAACACCCCGACCCCGGGTCACGTAACCCACAATCGGGTCGCCTGGCACAGGCGTACAACAGCGGGCAAAACGAATGAGAAAGTCTTTTTCGCCGCCGATGGAAATGCCCTTGATAGGAGGAGCGCTTGTGGAGCCTCCCGTTTTAGCCGCGCGGGTAGAGTCGTGATGTTTCTCTTCGGTTTTTTCCTGCTTTTCGATTTTAGCCGCTTGTTCTTCTTCGTTTTTCCCCGCCACTTTATTTAAAACCTGCCGGGGCGATATTTCACCATGGCCCGTATTGGCTAAAAGTTCCTGGATATTGTGGCATCCAAAGAAACCCAAAAACTCATCCAACGCGTTGGTTTTAAGAAGCTGGTTAAAATCCAACCCCATGCGCACCGCTTCTTTTTCAAACAAGTGCTTTCCCTTGTCCACTTCATCCGCGGACAAGTGGGTTCTAAACCAGTGGCGGATTTTATTTTTCGCGCGGCTGGTGACAACAATCTTCAACCAGTCGCGGCTGGGCGTGCGGGAGGACTGGGTCAAGACCTCAACGATATCGCCGTTTTTCAGGTTATAGCGCAAGGGCACCATCTGGCCGTTGACCTTCACCCCCATGCAATGGGTACCCACATCCGTATGAACCGCGTAGGCAAAGTCGAGGGCTGTCGCGCCTTTGGGTAATTCCTTCACCGCGCCTTTGGGGGTAAACACAAAAACCTCATCTTCAAACAGGTCAACCTTCATCGCCTCGGCGAATTCGGTGGTGTCTTTAATATCCTGCTGAAGGTCTAAAAGCTGGCGCATCCAGGCGAATTTCTGGTCTTCCTTTTCAGCCGCACGGCCTTCTTTGTAAATCCAATGGGCGGCGATACCTTCCTCCGCGGTGCGGTGCATTTCATAAGTCCTGATTTGAACCTCAATCGGCTGGGCATCCGGCCCCATTAAGGTGGTATGCAAACTTTGATACATGTTGTTTTTGGGCATAGCGACATAGTCTTTAAACCGGCCCGGCAAAGGTTTCCAAAGGGTGTGGATCATCCCCAAAACCTCATAACATTCCTTGACCGTTCCCGTCAGGATACGAATGGCCATCAAATCATAAATATCCTCGAAGTTTTTCTGCTGTTTGGCCATCTTGTTATAAATACTGGTGAAATGCTTGGAGCGGCCTTCAACCTCGGCCTTGATACCCGCTGTTTTAAGATTACTTTCGATATTCTCAATTACGTTGGCCAGCATCTTGTCCCGCTCGGCCTTCTTCATGGCTACTTTTTTGACCAGATCGTAATAAACATCCGGTTCCAGATAACGAAGGCAAAGGTCTTCCAGCTCGCTTTTGATTTTGGCGATACCCAGCCGATGGGCCAGCGGAGCGTAAATATCCAGGGTTTCCCGGGCCATTTTTTGACGGCGTTCGGGCGACAAAAAATCCAGCGTCCGCATATTGTGGGTGCGATCCGCCAGCTTAACGAGAATGACGCGGACGTCTTTGGCCATCGCGATCATCATTTTCCGGGTGCTTTCGGCCTGGCGTAAAGCGGCGTCCTGAAACTGCTGGTTGGAAAGTTTAGTGACACCATCCACCAGGTTGGCAATCTCTTCGCCGAACTCGGTTTTGAGTTCGTCATAGGTAACCAGCGTATCTTCCAGAATGTCGTGTAAAAGCCCGGTCGCGATGGTGACCGAGTCCATATGAAGCTCATCCAAAATATCGGCCACACCCACCAGATGGGTTAAATAGGCGTCGCCGGACACGCGCTTTTGGCCTTCATGGGCTTTTTTGGCAAACTCGTAGGCTTTTTGAATGAGATTTCGATCGAGATTAGATTCGGTTACAGCCGAACCAACCGCCGGCTTTTCGATCAGCGCTTGGATACTCATGAATGGTTACCATTAGCGTCCCCCGGCCATAGCCGAGAACCGCTCCTTCTTGTCACATAATTTAGCACTATCGGAAAAGAGAGACAATCTTTCAAGAAGTCTAAAAGAACGTATGTGATATTTCGTTTGATATTTAACGTTTTTAAAGTCAATTAATGAATTACGCAGATGGACTGCCGAAAGTTTTTCGAACTAACCGGTTCGCCGGCATCTCGAAGAAATGATAGGAAATTCCCGCGACCACAGTGGTGATAAGGGCAAAAAGGCAGAAACCCCGCCAGGCGCTGACATGAAAAAGAATGGGAAAAGCTATCGCAAGGATCATAGGGTGAAGCAAATAACCGCCATAACAGTACTTCCCGGGAAGGCTGAAAATTTTTAAAAACCGGGACTCAAAAAAACTTAACTTTAATCCCCCCATTAAGAATAACGCCAATCCTGTACCCAAAAGTGTCGGAACATAAATTTGATCAAAGGAACTTAGACTTGTATTCCAATAGGTCACCACCATAACCACAAAACCCAGCGCGCAAATAGCAGCGCACTTTTTCGGGCTTTGCTTCAACCATCTCTCCCACTGTTGATTGGCGAAATAAAGAAGAGATCCAATGGCGATGGAATCAAAAGCGCCGAAAGAAGCCGCAGTTTGGAGGAAATGATTCGAAGGAGCAAAAAAATGGCAGAGCGAACGCCAAAGAAATGCGAAAAGAATAATGGCAAAAAGTAATTTCCATAACTTTTTTCTGCTATTCGTTTTTCTTAAAAAAACAGGAAAAAAAAGATAAAACTGTTCTTCAACACAAAGCGACCACAAAATATTCCAATGAAGCCCAAAAGCCGCCGGTGAATGAAAAGCCAGAAACCAGTTAAACGTAAACGTGGCGATGGAAAACCAAAAAACCCAGTCTAAATGCCCCGCTTCCGGACTGAAAACATCAAGATAATCTGAATGGGGATTAAAAGAAGTCATTAACATGCAAATGCCAATCCAAATGACGGTCAATAAAAGAGGCAGAATGCGTCCCGCACGCTGGACGTAAAAAGTTTTGATCGATGGATTGGATAAACCGCCGGGATTTCTCGCCAGAACGCCTGTAATCAGAAAACCTGAAATCACAAAGAAAAGATAAACTCCGTAAACACCGTTACTCTGAAAATGTTCCCAACAGGAATAGGCCCAGGGATTTTGCGGTTTTAGAAGAATGATGTCGGAGTGCATGGCCAATACACTCAGAAGACAGAAACTGCGAACAAGATCAATAAGCTGGAGATTATTTTTTAATGCCGCTTGATTTTTATTCATTAGTCGATTCTAACATCCGCGAACTACTTCAGTACTACACCTTGACTCTTTAAATAAGCCAATGCGACGTTGTCATTAGGGTCTAATCGGTAAGCCTTTTTCCAGGATTCTATGGCGTCCGTTTTGCGGTATAATTGGATGTAACAAACCCCAAGATTTAAATAGGTTTGAGCGTCATTGGGGGCATAGGTTAAGAAATTCTCAAACGTTTTTGCCGACTCAGCGTAGTTCTTCAGTTGAAATAAACAAACACCCCTTATCCAAACAAGACCCGCGTAGTTGGGTGTTATGGCCAATCCCCTGTCGCATAAAACCAACGCGTCCACGAAACGGCCCTGCATTACCCTGATATTGGCCATGGCCGACAGGCTCTCCGCATAGTTTGGATTTAAATCCAACGATTTTTGATAAGCATCGCAAGCCTCGTCATTGGTTTTACCGCCCAAAACCAAAGCGGCCCCCAATGCGTTCCAGGCTTTAGGGTCTTGGGGTGACAAAGCGGTGAATCTCTTGCCAAAACTAACCGCCAATTCAGCTTTGCCCAGATTAGTCTCGCCTCTTGTATTGCGCGCGGCTATCGAAGCCGCGACCATTTGAGTACTCAAAACCAAAACAATCACTACCGCTAAAGCTAAAACAGCTTGTTGGACAATAGAAAGTTTGAATGATGACGAATTGGAAACAGACGCGCGTAAAGCCAGAGGCGCCGCCAGAAACAAGCCCAATAAAATAGCCGTAGAGGCCACCTGCAGTGGAAAATTGCTCAGGGATTGAACCAACAAAGCGATCAAGGAAGCCAAGACCCCTAATAAAAGTTCTTTTTTCTCTTTGGAAACTTCAGAATTTTTAAAAAACTGAAAAACTGTAAAACCATAAACAGTCAAAACCGCCAAAAATAAAACCAACCCGATCAAACCACCTTCGACCCAAAATTGCAGAAAGTCGTTATGAACATGTTCCGAATAGGTATAGGGATGATTGACATATTCGGCCGGGCTATAAGGCACAGCCTGATACTTAGGATATTGAACGCCAATTTGACCCAACCCAACCCCGGTCCAAAAATGGTCTTGAATGATGGCCCAGGCCACTTGATAGTTCTCAACCCTTTGTTCGACCGATACTTGTTTACTGCCTAAAACCGCCAAACCGCCGTGACGGTAACCATAAGCGCCCGCACCAACTACCAAAACAGCCAGACAAATTAAAACATACCGCTTGTTGTTTTGAAAAAGACTCCGGCCAACCGGAAACAAAAAGGCGATGCCTAGAAAAATCACTGTGACCGCCAAAGCAATAAAAGAACCGGTGACCTTGGTGATTAACAGTCCCACAAAAAGAACGAGGGTCATCATTCTTAACCAAAACCAGTTTTTTTGGCTGGAACTGGCCGGTATCAATTTCTTTTGACCAAATGGCATTTGACCGTAAGTTCGGAGAGTCAAAACAAAGGCCAAAGGCAACAACGCAACCAAATGACCACCCAGATAATCGGGATTGCCCAAGGTGGCGAAAGCCCTGGCATCAAATCGGGTCGTCCAGTTGTACTTATCCATCCCCAAAACTTGGAAAAATCCATAAAGGGCCATAAAAGCTCCCGCACCCAATACCCAATACAACAAGCGTTCGTAAGTGATGCCCCTTGCAGAGGCAAAAACAACCGCTATAAGTGTTCCTAAAATTAACCAAAGATGAAAGGAACCCGGCAAAACATTGAATTTGACCAAACTAACGCCGTAGGAATCCGCAATCATCCAGAAAGCAAAAAGAAGGGCGGCTATCACTAGCGGTTGACGATAAACAGAAGAACCCTTCATCAGGGCCAATAGCGCGAAATAAACCACCGCCAAAAGACCGACCAGTTCTTTAACCAACGTAAAACCGTCGGCTGACCTGACATAAAAAGCCAAGGGCACCCATACCAACAGGAGGGCTAAAAAAGTCCGATGAAATCGACTATTCATGAATGTTCCGTTTCTTAAACTTCATCCAGCTTGAAGTGTGGTTTTGATTCTGGCCGTAATATCTAAAGATTTTTGAGACTCCGGTGCGGATTTATACAACATTCCCACCAGATTAATAGTATCTAAAATGCTTGCCCAATATTTCCATCGGTCCGTCAAATGGCCTCCCGAAATCTGATAAGCCTGCTGAAAAGCTTTCTCGAAAGCGGGGGGACACGGCCAACGAAAAAGCTGGCCGATATCCATCAGAGCTGAACCGGCGTAAGCGAATTCCCAATCTAGAATCAGAGGTTTACCTTGGTCGCTTGCATGAAGATTAGAAACCTTAAAATCTCCATGTAAAAGAACTGGTAATCCGGCGACTTCCTGAAGACCTTCTATTTTAGTATCAAAAAAATCGATCACTACATCCAATAGCGAAGTGGGCAAAGCTGGTTTGGGAGGCATATCCATAAAGGAACAAAGATAGTCCCACATATCCGTCACAAAATTTTCCATCGGTTCTTCTATTTTAAGGTCAGTGCCAATAAACCCAGCGGTTTCATAGGCATAAGAATGTATTTCCGCCAAAGCTTTTCCCAGAGCTTCACCGACTTCGGCCTGATCTTCGAGCGGCGAATGACACACATACTTCATCCACAAAAACCCATCCCCCGAACCAATGACCTCGGGAACGACAAAGGTTTTCCAATTCTGTCGTATCAGGCTTAATTCTTTACCCGCGATGGAAGCATCCCTGCGGTAAAGACGCAAAACTTGGTCTTCCCCAATTCGGATATTGGTGTTCGCTTGACCACCCGAAAGTAATTGAAGTGGTTCGGTGATCGGGCCAATGCACTTTTCCACTTCTGAACGGCTAATCACACTGACTTGATCCGACGGAACCCACAAATCTTCGGGATTAAATAGTTTTGACATAGTTAAAGTTGATTCCCAAGATGTTTTTCAAAATCGTTCTTTTGCTTCTTCCAAAAAGCCGAAAAGGAATAAAGTTGAAAAGTTTGATTCAATTCATTTTGGGCGCTCTTCAAATCCCCTTTCTCCACATCAATCAAATATTGGCTGGCGGACGGCGCGAAAAACATAACCAAATCGACTGATTCTTCTTTCGGCTTTGCTTTGAATTGGGACATCAGGCCGTAAACCGCCTGAAGATTTTGCGAATACATGAGTTGGGTTCCCCGCTGAATAAACTCGTCCAGGTTTTTCCATTGAGCCGTGGTGAGATCGTAATAGCGGTAATCTCCCGATACCCGAATGCCTTCCAAGCCATTAACCGCCAAATAGTCCACACCCATTTCTCGCAGGCGATTGGCAATTCCCTGAGGGTCCTTTTCTTCCTTGGCAATCTTTGCCAAAGTTTGATCGTCAAAAACCGTATTCGTTAAAAAGGGCTGTTTGTAATAAAGACCTCTTGCGTCTCCTACGATCAGTAGACGTTTATCTTCCGGCAAATGGGCCGACACCCACTGGGCCATTTCGTAATAAGAAGTCAGTTTTCGGGAATCGGTCAGATATTGATCTCGGGTTTGGCGGCCTGAAAAAATACCGGCAAAGTTGTAATAATAATGAACCATATCAGCCATATAGCCGAAACAAAGAATGGCCGAGAATCCGGCAATCCAGGCAACCCCTTTACCCCAGGCCGGCCTGTCTCCACCGGCTAAAACCGCACCCAGGAGAATATAAAGAAGAACAAAGTCTGGCAGCATGAACCGAAGAATATGGGTGACCGCCACACTGGCGATAAAAACCAAAAGCGAAACCCAGACCAAAAACCTCAAGGCGGGATGTTTGAGTTTAAATAAAAATAGGAGCGGCAAAAAAGCCAGAGCGACCGGCCCAGCAAAACTGTAACTATCCGGATTAGAAACGATCAGTTTCCAGGGCAGAATCAGCCAGTCCCACCAATGATCTGTCATCCGGCCCTGCTGTTCAGTTAAAAGTCTTTCATACCCTGCGGGCGGCAAATGCCGCCCCTGAAATAAAGAGGTGAAATAAGGAAAGGCTGGATTACCCGTATAAACCCAATTCTTCAAAATCCAGGGACCCGCCATTAAAAGAAACCCCGCGGTAAAAAGAAAACAGGATTTCCACAGCTCTTTGCTCTTCAACATAGACTTTTGAAAGACCAGAACCGCCAAAGCCGCGATAATCACAATAGCTCCGTTATATTTAACCCCTACAGCCAATCCCGCGAATAAACCAGCCGCGAAAGCCCATGAAATCTCTTGAGAGACCACCCAACGGTTGAGGGCGTATATAAAGAGAACTACCGACAAAGCTAGAAAACCTTCTACTTGGGTAGTCCATGCGTTGATCGCGAAATGAGGTAGCGTCAGCACCAGACCCAAAACCAAATAACCGGAACGGGGTCCGCCCAATTCCCTGGCCCACCCCCCCGCCAATAACGCGCAAACCACCAGGGCAACCGCATGGAGCATCTTGGCCGATTCGGTCCCCTGAAATATCAGCCCGTTTAGAAAGTAAGTTTCCGCGCCATAGGGATAGTTGGAAAAGAAGTTTGTTGAAAAGTCACTCAACCCATGATGGGACAGCCAATATTCGGGAACCGCTAAGTGGTAGACCATCGAGTCGTAAAAAGTTTCAGGAGTCAAATCGACCAAAAAGGTCAAAGAAATATAGACCAACCCGGCCAAACCTAAAAAAACGTAACCGGGACCGATGGACTTGATCGGGTTCCAAGGCAGTGGTGAAAAATACCGGAGTAAATAAAAGGTATCGCAAGCTAAACCCAAAACCAAAATCGCCGCGAAACCTTGCCAAATCGGAGTGTACCAAAGACCGCATAAACCCGTGCCCACCCAAAAAAAACCCAAACCCGCAATTCCCAATCCAAAATCAAATCCGAAACGAATCCAACTGTCCAAAAGTTCCAGTTGAAGTACCCTTCGGATTTTTTTTCCCAAGCTCCAGGTGACACCCGCGACAAGCGCTGTTGTTAAAACCGCCTTGAAAGACTCGGCCCAAATTTTGAGCCACTGAGAATTGTCCGCGTCTGGAAAAGCGTCAACGTTAAAGAGTAGACCCCAATAATGAAAAGTCTTATCCAATTGGGAAAAGAAACAAACGAAAACGGCCCCGGCCCATATCAATACAGGTATCAACGCGATAAAACCGTTACGACGCTGGGCCGCGGGCAATGGAACGATAGTGCTTTTCATGAAAACCGCCAGATTGAGTTAGTGAAGTTGTTGGAGCTGTTCACGCCAATAAGTTTCTTTCGGAAAAAGCGCCAAAATACGATTTAAAGCCTCTCGGGCTTTTGGTTTGTCACCAGACTTGAGCGCCTCGGAGAAATCATAGGCATAAGGCGACAAAAAGGAAAAGAGGTTTAAAAGATAAGGGGTCTTTTCTTTGTTTAACCTGTTTTTCACCCCGTAAACAGCTTGAAAATTTTTCCAATAAATCGGTTCCAACCCCCGGGCCATTAAATCGTTCAGTTTTGCCCATTCTTCCGGTTTCAGATCGTATTGGCTGTAATCAGCGGAAAGCCTCAAACCTTCAGAACCGTTTAAAACCACATAAGTAATGCCCTCTTGATGGAGACGCTTCAAAATACCAACCGCGTCTTTTTCCCGTCGTGCCGTCTGCGCCAAAAAGGGTTCGTCAAAAACAGAATTAGCGTAAAAAGAACGGGGATAATAAAGCCCTCGCGCGTCTCCCACAATCAAAAGACGGGCATCAACCGGAAGATGTTGATCCGTCCAGTTGACTAGAGGCTCATAGGAATTTGACATCTGTCGGCTCAAAAAGGCCTCACGACTCTCCTGTCCCGTCCAATAATTCCAACCTTGATAATACTGACTGCTGATAAGCGCGTAGAAACCTAAAAAAAATACGGCGAATACCCAAACGGAGATCTTCCAGCTCCACTGCAGGGTCTGGGGCGCTTCCTTGGACAAAAACACGGCTGAAAAAAGAATCAAAGCTAAAATGAAAGACGGCATGGAAAAACGAAGCATATGAGAAAGCGAAAATCCCAAAACAAACGAAACAACGACTACCCAGAGAAGAAACTTCTGGGGCTCTTTGAGTTTAAAAATAAAAAGACCCGGTAAAAAAGCCAAAACCAAAGGCCCAATCATTTGATCATCACCAGAATCTGGCATCGTGAGACACCAGAACAAATCCAAATAAGACCAAAAACCATGGTTCATTGGCAGAAATTGTCTGCTGTCATGCAGTAAGTGGCTGTAACCGCTTATCGGCACCGATCGTCCGCCCATCCAGGAAAAACCGTAGGGGAAAAGTGGATTGCCCGCAAAAATCCAATTCTTTAATAACCATGGTCCCACCAAACATAAACCCAAAAGAACAAAGACTATTAATCCAAAACCCCACTCGTTTCTCACTTTTTTCTTAGCGCGTGCCATCAGCACCAAAACAGCTGCAACAATAATGACCAATACCGTCGGTTTAATAGATATCGCCAACCCCGCGAAGAGAGCTGACAAAACCACCCATTCATGCCCAGTTTTATTTGAACTATCCTTAAAAGTTTTAGTCAGAGCATAGAGAAATAAGAGGGCAAAAAAGGTAACTAACCCATCTACCCTGACAGCCCAGACGTTTAAATAAAGCAGGGGAAAAGTCAAAACCGCCGCAGCGGCTACTACCCCGGCCTTTTTAATCGATAACTCTTGAGTCCATCCATAGGCCAGAATTCCGCAAAGGGCCCAAACCGCTAGGCCCAAAAGCTTAGATCCTTCCGTGCCCGCCAGTACCCATCCACCCATATAAAACAGCGAACCTCCATAAAAAAAACCGGAAAAAAGCTGTTGAGGGTTATCCGAAATGCCGTGTTGATAAAGCCAAAACTGAGGAAGTCCAAGAAAATAATTTAACGTGTCATAAAAAATTTCTGGAAGAAGCGCGTGAATCACCGCAACGAAGCCATAAATCACTATTAGAACAATGAACCACAAAGGGAATTCTGGTTTTTTCAGTTTCGGAAAATTGCGAATCATATAAAACAGGTCTGGAACAGCCAAAAGAGACGTTAGAATCATCGAACCAAGCCAAACGGGTCCAAACCATAAACGGGTCAACCCCAGTCCCAGCCAAAATAAGACCCAGAAAATAATTCCTAACGCCATTTCCAAACAAAAAACCATTAATTGACTGGTCCGTACCACTCCCAAAACACGTAGGGTCCGATGTCCCATCCAACCCATGAGCGCCAAAACCCATAGACTGATTAACACCGTGGATGAAAATTCACTAAAAGCTTTAAAAAATTTGGAAAAATTGAGTATTCCTATGGTTGGAAAAGGAAGGGATAACCATGCATTGGGACAATGAAAGAAAAACTCAGTCAAAACCCAAGTAATCCATAGAAAAAATATAGCTAATCCTAAAGAAAATCGTGATTTAACGGATGGGAAGGGATTTAAACTCAAGGCTGTTTCCTAAAAGAAACCGAAGAATTTCCAGCGAATAAATAAAAAAGCACCCTATTTTTTTGAAATAGGGTGCTTTGGGTAACTTTTCAACTTAATTTGAAAATTAGCTCAAAACCGCTTCTTTTAAATCTTTCAAAACGCGGAATTTGACTACTTTCTTGGCCGGAACATTAACCAATTCGCCAGTGCGCGGGTTACGGGCTTGGCGGGCTTTCCGATCTTTTAATTGAAATACGCCCAAACCATCGAGCTTAATTTTGTACTCGGTTTTTAAGGTTTTGTAGATAGTGCTACGCAACGCCTGCATAAGATTATCCACGTCCTTTTTCTTTAAACCTGTTTCATTTGCTAGCGTCCCCAGCAGTTCGCTCTTTGTCAACGTCCACCTCCTGGATTTAGAAATCATGACTTTTATACCGTAGAAATAAGGGTTTAGCAAGGATAATGCGATTTTAAAGGGGTTTTTGAGGTTGTTGCTCCAACCTCAGTTTGCCAGCTTGGCGCTTACGAACCATTTTTTGACATTCCTCCATTAAATTAAGCCTTTTTAGCTTCCAAATCAGAGTATTTCGATGAATTCCAAGAGATTTGGCTGCTTGAGTTTGGCTGCCCCTGGCCCTTTCCAAGGCTTTTCGAAGACATTCTTTTTCAAACTCGTTTCGGGCGCGTTTGAAAGATTGTCCATTAATTTTAGTTTCTCCACCCTTTATCCATATTTCAGCCGGTATGTCCTCTAAGGTTAGGCTCTTGCGGTCGGCGAAAAGCGCCGCTAATTCCACACGCCAAAACCGATTTTCCTTCTCCAAATTTCTTTTAATAATAATTTTTTCTAATTTTAGTTCTAACTCATTCAATGAATAGGGGTTGACCAAATAATCCCAATGGTTTCCCAAGGTTTCCATCAACTTTTGAATTTGGTTTTGTTCCACGGCGATTAGCAAATCAGACAATCCGTCCATTTTTTGGATCTGTTTTAACAAATGAAAATCATCTTTTTTTGATAACCGAACTTTAATAAAACAAATATCAAAACGGCGTTTTTTCAAAATCTTTAGCGCGGTTAAAAGTTCATGAACAACAACCAACTCCAGCTTTCCTAAAGCATTTTCAAAACGAGGTTCAATGGAATCTTCATTGAAAACAATCAAAATGGAAGTTTTCATGGCTTTTTACCTGCAAACGGCTTAGAAATAGCAACCATTGAGAGTAATATTTCCCATTCCTGACAATAGGGTTTTAATTCGTCCCTCAATTTCGAGTCATCCAAAAGCCTTAAAAACAAAAACAAATATTCACTGGCGACACCGCAACGCGGGCCCAAAAACTTTCTGGCCTTTTGAACGATTTTTACGTATTGGGTCCGGGTCGGAGCTTCGTTTCCACCACCCAGTAATTTAACTGATCGATAATATCGTTTCATGGCCCGCAAAACCCATCGATCCACCGGAAAAGCAGAATAATGATCCATGGAAAAAAGCAAAATACAGTCCGCTATTTTAGGTCCAATGCCGTCCAGGGCCATTAAGGCTTCTCTGGCGTCATCGCAGGGAATATTTTTAAAATGATCTAAAATAAGAACCTGCGCCTTCACTACTCTTGCCGCCCGAATCAGCCTATCCGCTCTGGCCCTGTAATTATTGGTAAAAGCCCTTAATTGATCGGGCGATAAAAGGGCGATGGTTGCGGGTTCCGGAAATGTGAAATAACCCGGGGCTCCAGCAATAGGATGCCCGAACTTCGCGCAAAATTTTGAGATGGCGTGACGAATCACCTTAACCGACAAGCCTTGGGCGAACATATAGGAAGCGGTGCATTCCCAGGGTTCCTGGCGGATTAACCTTAATCCTTTGAGAACTTTAAGCGGTTTACCCAAGACTTCACTATCTTCAAAAACTTGGGCCCATGGGGCCAATTCATCCTCAAAACCCAGATAACGGCTTAACCAAAGGGAAGCTTCCATTCCTCGCACTTCAGGAGAACTACATTTCCAACTCAATTGATTCCCATTCTGGCTTAATTCCCAATAAACCTGACCCGCCACACCTTGAAACCAGCCAGACCGAACCGAATTTTGCTGCCAACGAAAACACTGTCCGCAAAGAAGGGTCAGTTCCAAAGAAAAAGGCTCAGGAACGGTTAATATCCCTTCCATTCCTAATCCAAACGCCGATAAAAAATAAGAGTTGTTAATAAAATAAGAGGAACTAAAGCGAAAGAAGTGAAGTTTTGAGGATTTGAAAAAATGGTCCTAAAATTCAAAAAGCCCATTTCCCAATTAATCCCTGTGTTTAATATGAAATAAGTTAGAAAAGCCCAAAATGCCATTTTTTTCATCAACCATAGACCGCAAAGACAAATAATCATAATGACAGCGCTTAAAGAAATATAAACAGCATACCAACGGCCCTGGGCTTGAATTGCCGGCGATATCACTAAAATGGTTCGCAGAAAACAGCCGAAAAAACCAAAAACACAAAGTATGGTAAGGAACGGGGGTCTGCCGGTTTTTGAGGAGTCTTTCATGCTAAACTTTCCAGCGTTTAGGCCCTTTCATCGGCGCTTGAACGCATTGATCGCTTTCATCAGAATTAGGGTTCATGTATTTCGAATAAATACCGTTAGGTTTTACATATTAACTAAAGGAACTTTTTTTGAAACGTTTTTCTTTCCTGTTCTTAATCCTATCCTTTTCCCTTTTGCAAGGTTGCAGAAATGCGCCAACTTCCGCGAATGGAAATAACGCGAGCGGATGGATTGAAGCGACAAGACAAGCACCCTGGGCCGCCCGATATGGACTTACCGGGGCTGTATTCAATAACAACATGTGGGTCATCGGAGGAGCCAACGGCAGCGGACCTGTCACAACCTATTACGGCGATGTTTGGAAATCCAGCGACGGTAAAAGCTGGACTCTAACGGCTACTCCCGGTTTTAACGGTCGCTACGGCGGCCAAGCGGTAACCTTAAACAACATTTTCTATTTTATTGGCGGCAATGCTAACGGAACCTTGATGAATGATGTTTGGAGTTCCATCGACGGTGTGACTTGGACTCAAATTTTGGCGAACAACAACGCTATTCAATTCAGTGTCGTAGGCGGTACACAGTTTTGTCCCCGGGAAGATTTTTCAGCGATCGTTTTTAATAACTTAATATGGGTCATCGGCGGCACGCCGAACCCATCCAATACCACCTCTGTGGGCTTAAACGATGTCTGGAGTTCTCCTGACGGAATTACCTGGACTCAAGTTTTAAAGAACAGCACTGCCATAACCCTCGGAACCGCCACAACCCAATTTCCTGCCCGATGGGGTTCTTCCGCAGTCAGTTTTAACGGAAACATATTCTTAATGTGCGGTCACGATAGTGGTACCAATGTCGGCAATATCGACGCAGACACCTGGTCTTCCGCCAATGGAGCGACTTGGACTCTGGTTGCCAATAATTTCACGCCTGTTTATTACGAACAATTGGTGGTTAACAATAATCTCATGTGGGCCACTTGTGGCGACGCACCCTATCAAGGCGGTGCTTTCAACGGAGTCAATAGTTCCAGCACTTGGACAAATTGGATAAACGCGGGAGCCATGCCTTTTACCGGCCGATTTGGCCATCTCAGTTTGTCTTTCAATAATCAGGTGTGGATCATGGGGGGCAGCAACAACAACAGCTCTTTAACTTACTTCAACGATGTTTGGCATTCACCTTAAGTAAAGATTTGATGATTAGCATTAAATATCAGGGTTTTAAAGTCAAAGCGTTTAGTTAAGTTCAGGTTAATTCCATTCTATAAAATTTCATAACTTCCCCTCTTTTTTGTTTTGAGCCAATCGAATATCATTTGCCCGCACGAAAGCTTTTAGAACAAAATAAGCTAAATCATTCACTCGCCCGTCCTTATCTACCAAGGAGAGTTATGTCAAAAAAAGAAGATAAAAAAGAAGCCGCTTCCAACATTTACCACACTATGGCTCAGTCCGGTGAATCGCAGGAAACTTCCCAGCATCTTTCCGAACTGGAAGAATTAAAACAGGACGCAGAAGCACCCAAGATTCCAGGATTTATACTTTTAAAACCCATCGGTCAGGGCGCTTACGCCCAAGTTTGGGAAGCTATTCAGGTTCGCACCCGCCGCTTTTGCGCGGTCAAGGTTTATCGCCACCGTAGCGGCGTTAACTGGCTCTTCTTACAGCGCGAAGTGGAACGGCTCCTGAAACTCGACAAACATCCCAACATTGTTTCCCTTCTGGACGCGGACTTTACCTCAGATCCAGCCTATTACGTGATGGATTTGGCTCAAGAAGGATCATTGGAAAAACTAATCGGCGACCGCCGCCCGGAAGAAATCACCCCCAAAGAAATCGATCAAACCGTAACCTGGATGGAGGAAATAGGAAATGCTCTTCATTACGTCCATGCCAAACAGATGATCCATTGCGACTTAAAGCCGGCTAACGTTTTGCTGGACGATGAAGGTCATATCCGTGTCGCCGATTTTGGACACTCTCGAGTAATGAGTGAATCAGGAAGCGCCTTGGGAACCCTCTTTTATATGGCGCCCGAGCAAGCGGTTGTTCCCGACATTAATACGCCCCTTCAGCCGGATGTCCGCTGGGACATTTACGCTTACGGCTGTACGGCTTATGCCCTGCTGGGCGACCATGTGGCCCATGCCGAAATTGGTCCCGTACTGGAAAAGACCCCTGTCATTGAAGACCGGCTCAAAATTTACCGCGAGGCGATTAAAAGCAGCCCCGTGCCGGATCTTTTCACCTTAACCAAAGGCAAAGTTGACAAAGATCTTTCCGCTATCGTGGAAAAATGTATGAAATCTAATCCCGAAGAGCGCTACCGGACGATCGCAGAAGTTTTGAAAGATTTAAAAAACCGCCGCGAGGGAAAACCTGTCAGTCCCCTAGCCCATATTCCCGCTTATTGGATCAGCAAATACGCGAAACTCTACCGCGTCACCCTGTTGGTGGCATTTATCGCTCTGGCCGGTTTGGCGGCGGCTTTTATTTTCGCCCAACAGCGGCAGCAGTCAGAAGTCGCCAATAGAGCCTTCGATGACATTCTTCGCGGCCGGGAGTTTTTAGATAAAGACGATCAGGCTTCCGCGGTTGTTTTTTTCGCGGACTCGAACAAGATTTATTCCACCGCTTTAGCCCGGGGCGACGCCAGTTTGAATATGCCGCCTATTCCGGCACAGGTTTTTGACCAAAATTCTCCTGTGAAAACGGCCATTTTCTCTCCCGACGAACAATCCATCTTGACCGCTGGAGAAAATTCGGGAGTCAATGCTTGGAGTTTGGACGGAAGTAAACAGCTTCTATCCGTTAAAACAGACGGATCATTAAAAGCTTTCGCCCTAAGCCCCGATGGCTCATGGACTGCCGCCGGCGACGATGGCGGCGAAGTGAAACTTTTAAATCTCAAAAACGGAAAAATCTCGCCCACTGTCAATGTAGGCCAGGAAATAACCTGTTTAGCTTTTAGTCCTGATGAAAAAAGTTTATTGGTGGCCAGCGCGGACGGTTTGGTCCATGTATTTAACACCGCAACCGCCCAGACCCAAAAGAACGTCATCAAAACCGGCAGTAAAGTTATCAAAGCGGTTTTCAATAATGATGGCCATCGAATTTTGACCTTAGATAAGGAAGGCTTAGCCCGCCTTTGGGATACCGAAAGCGCGGGTTCCCAAGGTGACCCGATGACCATTTCCATCAAAGACGAACCCAACTGGTATACCCCCGATCTAGCCTATGACCAGAACGGCAAAAATATTCTTATCAGTGACTGGAGCGGTTCCATCAACTTTTACGATAAAGACGGGCATCACCAAGGAAGAATTTATCTCGATGGCACGGGTGCCCATTTTGTCATGAGTCCCAACGGCGGCGAGTTTTTAACTTCTTCCATTTCACAGGGCGCTGGCCAAGCTAAGCTTTGGACTCTCAAAGGCAGACGCCCTTCAAAATTTGTCTTCAAGCACACGAGTAAAATTTTGGCCTTGGGATTCAGCCATGACGGCAAACAAATCATCACCGCGGGAGCGGACCGGGTAGCCAGAATTTGGGATAGCAAAACCGGCAAGCCTTCCGGCCGCGCCCTCTGGCATGGCGACGCGGTCAGCATTGCAGCCTTAAATTTGGATGGAAAATTGGCTCTTACTGGCGGCAAAGACGGCCTGGTAAGATTGTGGAATTTAACCGAAACCGAAGCGGACAAAATTGAAATCCAATGGAAAAAATCAGGCCGCTTAGCCCTCAAAAAAATTCAAACCAAAGCAGTTATGAGTCATGACGGAAAAGAAGTCCTGACCTATGGTGGACCCTCCGCCGCCTTATGGGAAACCCAGACCGGTAAAAGTTTAAGCGCTTTATTGAAGCATTCGGGAACCGTATTAAACGCGGTCTTTAGTCCGGATGACTCTAAACTCCTGACCGGCGGCGATAAACAAGCCTATCTCTGGGACTTGTCCTCATCCCAATATAAACCACTGGCAACCCAGGCGTCAGTCCAAGCTCTGGCTTTCAGTTCTGACGGATCGGTGATCGCCACCGGAGGCGATGATAAAAACATACAGTTATGGCAAACATCCGATGCCACGGCTTCGGGAGTTCCGATTCCCTGTGGATTTAAAGTGGAGAATGTTTCCCTCAGCGCCAACAGTAAAGGACTTTTGGCTCAAAGTTCGACAGGCGCTCTGGCCTATTTCTCCCTGCCCTATACCGCCGGATCTAAACCTGCCATTCAAATCGCCAAAGGAGTCCAAGCGGCTGTTTTGAGTAGCGATAATCGTTTGGTCGCGGCGTCCATCAATGGAGTAGTTCAACTCTTCGACACTTCCAACGGTAAGCCGAAGGAAAAAACATTAAAACAGGACCATTCGATTAACCTGCTTTTATTGAGTCCCGATGACAAAACGCTTTTAAGCCTCGCCTCGGATGGCGAGGGCCAATTATGGAATATAGAATCAGACCAGGCCATTGGCAGCGCCCTGCATCATAACAGCGCCGCAAAACAGGCCATCTTCAGCCCCAAGGGCGATGGTCTGGCCGTCGCTTACTCGAACGGCGGTCTTCAATTTTGGGACGCGAAAACCGGCGAGCCCATCGGAATTGAGAACCAACCCGGCAGTTCCACGCAGACTTTGCGCTTTTTGGCCGATGGCAGCGGTTTAACCTGGCTTGGCAAAAACGCGGCTCTTCAAACCATCAACACTTCCTGGCTGAGCTCAACTTCGGATCAAAAGGGTTTAATTTTGCAGGCCGAAGTGGCCGGACAATCCCATTTAACCGGCCAGGGTTCAGCAGAGCCGCTCGCCTCCGACGACTGGTACAAATTGTGGAAACAATATGAAAGGCAGTAGACCATGAAATCCGTTTTAGAGGTCGCGGGACCCGGGGAAAAACCTCTCAATTTTGATCTGGGTGAAAACCTGACGGTCATTTTGGGCCGCACCGAGGAATCCGACTGGGTGGTTCCTTTTGAGCGCTATCTCAGCCGCCGCCATTTGGAACTGCACATGAAGGCGGGTAAACTTCATGTCAAGCGGTTGACCGGCGCCACCAATCCGGTCTTTTACAAAGGCAAGGAAATCGAAGCTTTCGTTATAGAAACCGGCGAACAATTCGTGGTCGGCAAAACCCGGTTTATGTTCAATGTTAAAACCAAACAAAGCGAACAGGATGACTCCCCTCTCCTGCGCTATAGCATGCAGGAACCCGCCGCTTTTTCTAAAAGCCTTATGTCCGACCGTTTGCGGTTATTGGACCTGCTGGAACTTCCTGAAATCTTGCGCCTTAAATCCACCTCCGAATCCTTTACCCACGTGGCCAGCATGCTCCGCACCCTCACCAATGGAACCTGGAGCCGAATCTCGGAATCCAACGGAAAGCTTTTAGGGCTGGATTCTGTATTGGACGGTAATTCCGAACTCAAAATGAGCAATGCTCTCATTGAGGAAGCTCTCAAACAAGCCCCTCATCCGACACTTTACTGCTGGTCTACCCCCCAGGAATCTTTGAAAGCCACTGTCCAGGAAGGTACGGACTGGGCTATTTGCGCGGCTTATCAGGTACCGGGCGAAGTTCCTCTGATTTTTTACGTGGCCGGACAGGGCGGCAGCGAACAGGCTCTGAAAGATCATTGCCGATTAGTCGGCTTAATCGCCGACATGGTAGGCCGCAGTTTGACCGTTTCTCGGTTAGAGGGTTTTAAAAAACGCCTGGAAAGATTTTTTTCCGGCGCCATTATTTCCAAAATTATCGAGGCCCCGGACACCAAGGATTTAGAACCCCGCATGACTGAAGGAACCGTGATGTTTTTTGATATCCGGGGGTTTTCCCGTCTGATTGAGGGAAAATCTGAGGATATTCTTTCCCATATGCGCCAATTAAAAGAAGTGATGACCGCTTTGACCGAGGAAATTTTCAAGGAAAACGGCGTGGTTTTGCAGTTTCTGGGCGATGGAATCCTGGCCTGCTGGAATGTTCCTTTCGCTGACCCCGATCACATTAATCAGGCCTGCCGGGCCGCCTTAGGCATGGTAGAAAGTCTGGGTAAGGTGGCTCCTGGTTGGCGTTGCGGCATTGGCATCCATACGGGCGAAGTCATCGCCGGACCCATGGGCGCCAAGCAATTATTTTCTTACACGGTCATGGGAGCGGTGGTGAACCAGGCTTCCCGGGTTGAGGGCATCACCAAAGCGGTTGAGGTACCCATTCTCATTACCAAAGAAGTCGCCGACAAAATTATTCCCGGCACGGTGGCCACCCGCCGAGTAGGTAAATTCCAGCCGGCCGGCATGGATACGGCTTTGGATCTTTTCTCCGTAACGGATCCGCCAGCCAACAAGGAACATGAAGCGCTTTATACGTTAGGTCTGGAGGCTTTTGAGCGGGGTGAGTGGGAAAAAGCTTATGAACTTCTGGATAAGCTGCCGCCCAGCGACAGACCCGCGCGGTATCTGAAATCCATGGCCGAAATGTACCGCCGCAAGAATCCCAAAGACTGGAAAGGTCTCATTGAGTTGTCTGAAAAATAAAAAACCGGCTTTTAAGTTTTGCGCTGTTCGGCTTTTCTGCGGTCCCTTTTCATTCTGGACTTATATTCGGGCGAGTTTTTGTATTCGGTAACTCTTTCATAACGGCGGCTGTTTCTTCTTCGCTCTCCTTTTCGAAGTAATTTAGGCTTTTCCATCCATCCCAAATGGATCAACAGGTCTTTAAAGAAACCCATAAGCACTCCTTTCAGTTAACCAGCATCATAAACGCCCCAAAACGGCCGGTCGGCCGCTCCGGACTCGCATCCGCCCGATGCGAATAAAACAGATCAAGGTGATCAATCGTACAGAGATTGGAACGAATCAAATGATCCTCCGCCACACCCACTTCTAAAAGCTGTCTGGCGTTGGCCTCTGTAATGTTCAGCTTCCAATGGGCTTTACCGCTTTGTTCCAAAATATCCCCGGCATAACTAAAAGAACCAAACTTCTCCTTCACATCCAATCCGACTTCGTAGCAGCAGGCGCCGATCGCCGGACCCAGAACCACTTTGACCTCCGCCGGGTTTGTCCCATAAGCCTCAGTCATCGCCTTTAATGTTTTGATCCCAATTTGGGCGACCGTTCCCCGCCAACCCGCGTGAGCTAGCCCGATGGCTTTGTGGTCCTGGTCATAAAATAGAATCGGCAGACAATCCGCTACCATGATACAAATGGGAACTTTTAATAAATTAGTTACCAGTGCGTCGCCCTCGCCAAGCGACTTGCCGTTCGGGGGTAAATTGGAACTATCCAGCTTGAACACTTTATCGCTATGGATTTGGGTTAAATAAACCGCTTTATCCAGATTCATTTCCATGGATTCGGAAAGAAGCCGTCGGTTTTCCTCCACCCGCAAAGAGTCGTCCGACACTTTATAACTGATATTCATGGATTGATAAGAACCACGGCTGACGCCGCCCATGCGGGTGGAAATGGCGTGACGCAGCAGGGTGGAATGACCGAGCCTGGGAAAAGACAGGGTTAAAACCCCGCCCCTCCGGTTTTCTAAAATGTCATCACTGAGCTTGGTTGACATCAACGATTTTCTCCACGATGTCCCGATAGGACAAAATACCGTCAGCGATGGCCTTCGCCATATTATCCTGCCAGTCCACATCTTCCAGTTTGAATTCTTCCCTCGGATTGCTGATAAAAGCGGTTTCAATCAGGATGGATGGCATGTTGACACGGCCCAAGACATAAAAATTAGCCTGTTGAACCCGGCGGATATGCTGTCCCAAACGTTTGTTAATAAATTCTTCCACATTTTCAGCCACACTGAAACTCCGCTGGTAATACCGCTGGTAAGAAAGGTCGCTTAAAATCCCAAAATCATCGCTTCCGATATTTTCCTGGCTTGCCTCAAAATCTGCATAATGATTTTTTCTCTTGGGGCTATAAACCCATATTTCGGTTCCCGACGCGCTGCCAGCCTTACTCCTCGGAGTTGAGTTGCAATGGACGGACACAAAAAGATCAGCCTTATGTTTGTTCGCGTACTGCGTCCGGCCTTTCAAGGTCACAAAATAATCCCTGTCTCTCGTCATCAAGACCGTCAGCCCGGGCTGTTCCCTTAGCAGCCGGACCACTTTCGTGGCGATCGCCAGGGTCGCCTGTTTCTCAAAATAGCGGTTGTCGTAACCCTTGGCCCCGATGTCCTTACCGCCGTGCCCCGGGTCGATCACGATACAATCAACGTGATAGCCTCTTTTGTCTTCCCGCCTTGGGGGAACGATTAAATTTTCTGGCGTTTCTTCCTCGCCCCTGGCGTTGACGACTTGTTCCGTTGTCGCCGTCGAAGTCGGAACAGGAGTGGCGGCCGGCGGATTGGTAATAGTAGTTTGTTCCTGCGCTACGATTTCGTCTTTAAGTTCAGCCGCGGCCACCCCGCCCACAATCAATACCTGTTGATCGGATAAAAAGCGGCTGTTAATTCCCAGAATGGCGGCCAATAAATCCTGGGCCGTGGCCGGGGTAACGGCCAGTTGGCCCTCGATTTCCACCGCCGGGTCCGTCTCAAAAGACTCGTTGGGATTCAAAGCCATGAACCTCGGCTGGAACAAAATCAGTTTGATCTGATTTTTGCTCTTGGATAGCAACACTCGTTGGGTTTGAGCGTCAAACTTAAGGTCGATACCGTAAAACTTCACCACCTCCGCCAAAGGCAGATACATTCGGCCCTGACCGCCTTTCAAAAGAGCGACCTGGGTCTGATCGGGCCGATAGGTATATTTCAGCGTAACGGAGTCATTCGCGCTCAAGGATGAATTCAGAGCGGACCAAAAAATAAAACCAAAAATTAATTTATTTATTTTCATTTGTCATCCACGCCTGTCAACTTCTCTTCTTTTGAAGGCGCCGAAGCCAGCCCCGAATGTTTAATCCGGAAATACAAAGTGTAGTTTCTGGGTTGGCCCGTCTTATCAACCGCTTCCACCCGTATAAAATGCCCGCCTGATTTCAAAGCTTTTTTAAGCTGGTGCTTTAACTCATGCGTCTGGGGGTTGTAGCTGTAATTAACGGAAGCCGTTCCGATGTAAAGCTTAATAGTTTTATAATCAATATCGTCTTGAATGATCATCGAAACAATCGGCCGGTGCGTCAGAATAAATTCACCGTCGCCCGGCTGCACCTGCGCCAGATGCAAAACCTTTGTCTCAAATAAGGCGGCGAAAGACTCATGGCTGATGGGATTCAAAATTAAATCCCGTTTCAATTTAAGCGGCGGAACGGTCCGGTCATTGGGTCCGGGATTAACCGTAAAAGCCAATTGATAGTTTAACTTTTGGGTCTCTTCAACAATCCTGTCGTCATAAACACCATAGGGATAAGCCAATGTGGTGGGAGTGTAATCAAATTCCTTCTCAATGTACTCCAGGGGGTCCGACAGTTCCCTCGCCAGCAAAGTCGAAAAATCGCCGGCCGCGGTTTTTTCCTCAACATAACCGAGGTTCAGGTGGCTCTTCGTGTGGGATTCCAGCTCCATACCGTACTTTTGCATCGCCTTGATATCTTCGGATGTCAGTGAATCGCCATGGGACCGGATAAAATCCGTATAGAGAAAAAGAACACCGGGATATTTGAATTTTTGGAGAACCGGAAACATCACGTCGTAAAGGCTTCGAAAACCGTCATCAAAAGTTAAAAGCACCGGCCTGGCGGGCAGGGGTTTTCCGTAAAACCAGTAGTCCTTTAATTGCTTCATGGAAATGGGGGTAATTCCATGATCTTTCAGATACTGCATCTGCCACCGAAACTCAGTCTGGGGAAACCGGTATTCGGACAATTTTTCCGTAAACTTTTCCGGGTGGGACACAAACCGGTGATAGCACAACACCACGAAAGGGCTGTCCGGCTCAGGGGTTTGAGCGTTAACCGTCAACCCCACCGCTTCTGCCGGCGCGGTCATGGTGGAAGTGGGGGCTTCCAACCCGACCGAAACAGGCGCGACATTCGCCGCCGCCTGGGGAGTTGAGGCGGCCGGTTCCAACACTACCGGAAAAGCAGCCGGTATTTGGAAAAGTCCTTCAGTGTTGAGGCTGAAGTAGGCTGCTATCCCTGCCGCGAGCAACAGCAGAAGAAACCAAAGGCGCCGACTTCCCTTCAAGCCCAAAATGAAAACCTTTCCAAAATTCTTTTATTAAATCAATTATGAAAATTCTTGGTCGCCAAACGGCGGCGCATAAAAGCCGGAATTTCATACTGGCCTTCGGATAATTTCGAAAGCAAATCCGACTCATTGTCGACAGCGGCCGGTTCGGAAGAGCTGGCCTTGTCGGTCTTGTATTTTTGATTCACGAAATTCTCGAAATCCAAGACGGTTGAAATCGAATCTTCTTCCGTTTTGACCGCGTCAAAACCGGTCGCGATGATGGTAACCCGCAACCCGTCTTTCAAATTGGGATCTTCCGCCACTCCCGGAATAATTTCCACGCCAGGCTTGGCGGCCTTTTGCAGAAAGCCGTTAATCTGGTTGAATTCGTTCAGGGAGAAGTTTGTTCCGCCGGTGACCTGAACCAAAATGGTGTCGGCGCGGGCGATATCCACATCTTCCAGCAGGGGACTGTTAACCGCTTTTTGAATCGCTTTGATGGCGCGGTCTTCACCGGTGCCGTAACCCGTACCCATGAGCGCTTTGCCCTTGGCGGTCAAAACACGTTTCACGTCCGCGAAGTCACGGTTGATGGTTCCTTCGGAATGAATAACTTCCGAAATACCCTGGATCGCCTGAATCAAAACATCATCCACACGGGCAAAGGCCGCGGTGAAAGCGATGTCCTGCTCGCAGACAATATTGATTCGTTCATTCGGGATCACCACAAAGGTGTCCACATGCGGGATCATCGCGCGCAGGCCGTCTTCAGCCTGGGCTTTACGAACCGGTCCTTCATGCTCAAACGGACGGCTCACAATACCCACGGTTAAGATGCCCATTTTGCGAGCAATCTCGGCCACAATAGGAGCCGCGCCGGTTCCGGTGCCGCCGCCCATTCCGGCGACGATGACCACCATGTCAGCGCCTTCTAATGTTTTTTGGATGTCCTCACGGGATTCTTCAGCCGCTTCACGAGCGATCGCGGGATTACCACCCGACCCTAAACCTTTGGTCAGGAATTTTCCGAGTTGGATTTTCTTGGTGGCTTTGTTGCGGCGAAGTGATTTGTAATCGGTGTTGGCTGCGATACATTCGACACCTTCGATACCGGCGTCGATCATTCGGTTGACGGCATTGCATCCGCCCCCGCCCACTCCAATGACCTTCAAGTGAGCCATGTACTGCTGCATCTCATCATCGGCAAATTCTATCATTCGGATTCCCCCCAGATTTTTTATGGCCTGTGGTGCTCGTTTAAAAAGCGCAGGTCATCCCGCTTTTCAACGTCCAGCCGGCCGCTCCCCAGCGACCTTACAACGCCCTAATTATATGAAATTTCAGGGCTAAAAGGTGAGCCAATTTCATTATTTTGAAAGAAAAAAGCCTCTCTTGAAGCTTTAAATAGAATCGCCGCTCCGCAAGGTGGCGACTTCCATCAAATTTATATCGAGTCACCAAACCATTTCTTCATGCGGTCCAAAACGTTGTTAAACATGTCCTCGCCCGCCGCGAAACTGGAGGGTTTTTTAACCGGTTGGGGATCCTGTGTCTGCATTCCCATAAGAACCAACCCCACCGCGGTGGAATAACTGGGATTCGAAACGACATCCGTTAATCCACCTATCTTTTTGGGCGAACCGATGCGAACCGGCAATTGGAGAATTTTCTCAGCGAGTTCGGCCGTTCCTTCCATCAAGGAAGCCCCGCCCGTAATAACAGCGCCGGCTGGAATACGGTCTTCAAAACCGTTTTTCTTCAGTTCGGCCGTCACCAGTTCAAAAATCTCTTCCATGCGGGCTTCGATAATTTCAGATAAAACCCGGCGGGGCATCCGTCTGTCCGCCCGGCCTCCCACGCCCGGAACTGTTATCTCTTCCTCTTCTTTTACCATGGCCGTATAGGCACATCCAAACTGGGTCTTGATGATTTCCGCTTCGGTATTGGGGGTTCTTAAGCCCACCGCCACGTCGCTGGTTACCAGGGCGCCGCCCAGCGTGATGATCCCCGTATGCCAAAGGGAGCCGTTGATAAAGACCGCGATATCGGTTGTGCCGCCGCCGATATCAATCAAAACCACACCCAGTTCTTTTTCGTCGGTGGATAAAATCGCCTCGGCCGAAGCTAACGGCTGCAAAATAATATCCGCCACTCGCACATCAGCTCTTTCCACACTGCGCACAATATTTTGAACGCTGGTCACGCTTCCCGTCACCACATGCACTTCCGCTTCCAGACGCACCCCCGACATGCCCACCGGATTTTTAATGCCGTCCTGGTCGTCCACAATATATTCCTGCGGAACTACGTGAATAATTTCCCGGTCCATGGGAATGGCGATGGCTCGGGCCGCTTCCAACACACGCTCGCGGTCCTCTTCGGTAATTTCCTTGTCTTTGCGCGATACCGCGATCACGCCGCGGCTGTTGAGTCCCTTGATATGCCCGCCCGCGATGCCCGCGAAAGCGGTGGTCACTTGTACTCCCGCCATTCTTTCGGCGTCCTGGACGGATTTTTTAATGGCGCTGATGGTCTGCTCAATGTTGACTACGGAGCCTTTTTTTAGGCCGCTGGAAGGGCAAGTTCCCACTCCGATAATATGAACCTGGCCTTCCGAATCCTGTTCCCCGATGATGGTGCAAACCTTGGTCGTTCCCAGGTCCAATCCCACCACGATATCTTTTTTAACTTCCTTAGCCATTTAAATCACCTCCCCATTTTTTGTTTTTTATTCTTCTTCAAAGAAAAGCAGCGGCACGGCGAAAAACAAATACTCAGCTTTTTAACGGGCCTCACCCGTCGAACCGATTTATATCTGGTCATTTTCATGGCTTACCTCGTTCTCACGAAAGCCATGTCCCTGTATCGAAAGTCCATGGTACTCGCTTTCTTTCCCTTTTCGTTCAAATCCCCCAGGACCAGCGCCATGCGTTTGAGGTCCGTGTCCGAAACCGTGGTGTTGAACGTCACCTGGGTCCCGTTAATAAAAGTCACCTTCAACGATTCCGGCTCGGAGAGATTCACCTCCGAAACGTCATGGGCCAAAACATCGTCTTTTTTTGCCATAAAGCTGAAAAAATCTAGGGCCGGTTTTAATATCTGGGCGGTTTGAGTGGTACCCACCGCGTCCGCGTTAAAAGAAACGCCCGAAATCAGGGGCAAATCCTGGTTTAAAAGCGCGTCTGACGGACTCAAAATCCGGCCGTCTTTATCCACACCATAAAGACTGCCGTTGTCCAACAAAGCCACCGGCTTTCTTTCCCGAATCGAAATAAGAATGGAGGAAGGCAGACGGCGTTCTATAAAAACCTGGTCCACCCAGCTCATTTTTTGCAACTTTTGGTTCAAATCTTTCAAATCCACCTGAAACATGCCGTCTCCCGCCGTGAGATTGGCTGTTTTTAAAATCTCATCCTGGGTTAAATAATGGGCCCCTTCCACCATCACCTTGGACAGTTTTAAGTTCGAGGAATCCTGCAGAGCGTCCATGACCCTTTGTTTTCCCCACCATCCGGCCAGAACCAGCAAGACCACAACGGACGACCAACGCAGGAATTTTAAGATGTCCCCGGAAAGAGAAGGCGTCTGCCATTTCCCTTCCCTGGAAGAGCTCGGGTTTTCAGAAGTGTTTCGATTTCCAAAGACATTCTTGAATCCGGTTCCCGTTTCAGGAAAGGTTGCCGTACCCGCCGTCGCCCCGGGCCGGTAAAAAGCGTAATGCGTCCCCACCGACTTCGTTTCCGGTTTGGAGTCCGGAACAAACATCCGGAACGAAAATTTACTTTCCTCTTTTTTCTCGCGGCGGCTCGTCACCGTCGCGTAGCGGCTTCCCCAGGGACTGCGCATCGGCATACCCGCGGATTTAAAACCCGAGTTTTTTTCGCTTAAGGGTACTTTGCTGCCCTGATAATGCATTAAGCTTTCTTTCCTTTTTTGCTTTTCAAAGCCATTCCCACCAGCGTTTTGAGCAGGGCGGGAAATGAAATTCCAACGGCTTTCGCCGCGTCCGGCACCAGGCTGGTCAAGGTCATTCCGGGAGCGGTGTTGATTTCCAAAATTTGAGGATCGCCTTTTTTCGGCACAATGAAATCCACGCGGTAATAATCTTCACATCCCATGGCCTTGCCGGCTTTCAAAGCCAGAGCTTTCACACTCTTGGTTTGGGCCTTACTGATCCGGGCCGGAATAATGTGATCCGAGTGACCGGGCGTGTACTTGGCGTCGAAATCATAAAATTCATTTTTCGGCACAATTTCAATCACCGGCAAAGCGGTTTCACCCAAAATCGTGACCGTCACTTCCACTCCCGGAATAAATTTTTCAATAATGGCCCAGTCGCTGTGCTTGAAAGCCAATCGGATGGCTTTGGTTAACTCGTTTTTCTTTTTAACAATGGTTACGCCGATAGCCGAACCCACATCAGCCGGTTTCACCACCAACGGCAGTTTCAGTTTGATTTCTTTCAGCCAGTTTTTAGGTTCGGCCGTCTTGTGCAAAGCGTGCCAGGGTGCGCTGGGAATCCCCTGGGCCTCAAACACCAGTTTGGAACAGCCCTTGTGCATCGCCAGCCCGCAGGCCAGGGCGCCCGAGCCTGTATAAGGAATGCCCCATTGATCCAGTAAAGCCTGCAGGGTTCCGTCTTCGCCAAAACCGCCATGAAGGGCGATAAAAACAACGTCAAACTTGGCCTTTTTAAACCTTTTTTCAAACGTCTTCTCATTCTTATCCGCGGCAGTCAATTCAAACGGCAAGGCTTTGAAGCCCGCCGATCGAAGGCCTTCCACCACATTTTTCCCCGACATCAGGGAAACTTTCTTCTCAGGGCTCCAGCCCCCCATTAGTACGCCGACTTTTAAGCTCATGATTGCCCCTTGGGTGAAAAATTCCACCAGATGTCTTTAATCTCGTCCCAGTTCCAGTCGCCTAAAGGCAAAATTTCCGGTTCGAGTTTGATTTGATACTCCTCATAAACCCGCTTTTGAATCTCTCTCATGACCGCTGCCACGTCATGAGCGGTGGCGGTGCCGTCGTTGATGATGAAGTTGGCGTGGATGTCGCTCACTTGGGCTCCCCCGACCTTGAATCCCTTGAGCCCTACCGACTGGGTTAACCGGCCGGCGAAATTCCCCTCGGGATTTTTAAACACACTGCCCGCGTTCTTCTCCACCCGGGGCTGCTTCCCCCGGCGGACTTCAAAATACTCTTTCACTTTTTTTTCAATTTCCGCTTTCGGCTCTTTCTTCAGTTTCAAAACCACTTCAACCAGCACGTCCCCGGTGAATTTCAGGGACGAAGTGCGGTAGCTGTATTCATACTCGGACTTCTTTAAGTGTTTCACTTCGCCCCGGGGCGTCACGATGGTCAACTCTTCCACCGTCGGACCAATCCAGGCCTTCTTCGCTCCCGCGTTGCCCACCACCGCGCCTCCTATCGTTCCCGGAATGCCCGCGAAAAACTCAACTCCGCCCAGATTGGCTTGCCGGGATTGGGATAAAACCGTCACCAGCTTGGTCCCCGCCTTCACCCGCACCCTGTCGCCCTCAATGTGAATCCCTTGAAACGCCCGGCCCAGGCGGATCACCACACCCTGGTAGCCTTCATCCGCGAAAAGAACGTTACTACCGCCGCCCAGCATGAGATAAGGCGCGTGCCCGTGGGTTAAACAGCGGAGCATCGAAGCCAAATCCTCCACGCTTTGCGGTTCCACAAACGCCGCCGCTTCGCCGCCCAGGTGATAGGTGGTGTAAGGCGCCACCGCGTGATGGAACAACACTTTGCCGTTGATAAGATGTTTAAGCTCTTTGAAATCCACGCATCGCCTTTCTTGAATAGCCGAAATCACCGTTATCCCTTATGTTTCTGGACCAGGTCATTCCCCAGCTTCCAAATGTCGCCCGCTCCCATGGTTAAAAGCACATGCTTGTCGGTTAAATGTTTTTTCAGGTACTCCATCAAAACCGCGCGGTCCTCAAAATACTGGACGGCGGTCTGGCCGTTTTCCCGCAAAGCCTCCACCAGGGTTTTGCCCGTCACACCAGGGATCGGCTTTTCCCGAGAAGGATAAATAGTGGTGATAATCACCTCATCCGCCTGGCCAAAGGACTTGCCAAATTTATCGCGTAAAAGCTGGGTTCTGGAGAACAAGTGGGGCTGGAAAACCACCACCAATTTTTTGTTTCCCGCGAAGTTTTTGGCCGCGATCAGGGTTTCCGAAACCGCCGTCGGGTGATGGGCATAGTCATCCACCACCGCGGCCCCTTTATAAGAACCTTTGATTTCAAACCGGCGCTGGGCGCCATAGAACCGCACCAGTCCGGCGGCGATAGCCTTAAAGGAAACTTTGAGTTCCAGTCCCACCGCGATGGAGGCCAGGGCGTTTTGAATGTTAAAGCGGCCCGGCACGTGCAATTTGATCTTTCCCAGTTTTTTATTTTGAAAAAACAGGTCAAAAGTGGAACCGGCCTTTTCCAGCTTCACATTGTGGGCTGAAACCTGGGCGCTTTTTGTCAAACCGTAGGTCAACATACGGCGCTTGATTTGGGGAATGATCATTTGAATTTGCGGATCATCGATACCCAAAATCACGCATCCATAAAATGGCACTTTATTGGCGAACGTCACAAAAGCGTCCCGCACCTTTTCAATCGAGCCGTAATAATCCAGATGGTCGTCATCAATATTGGTAATGACCGAAATCATGGGTGCCAGTAAAAAGAATTCCCCAAAAGCCTCGCAGGCTTCCGCCACCAGATAAGCGCCCTTGCCCAGCTTGGCGTTGGACTTAAACACGTCCACCTGGCCGCCAATCACCAGCGTCGGGTCCAGTTTTCCTTCGGTCATCACGAGGCCAATCATTGAGGTGGTTGTGGTTTTGCCGTGAGTGCCGGAGATGGCGATACCGTACTTCAGGCGCATCAGCTCAGCCAGCATCTCGGTGCGGGCAATCACCGGAATGCTTCTCTTGTGGGCTTCCACAATTTCTGGATTGTCCATCGGCACCGCCGCCGAATAAACCACCACGTCCGCTCCCGCGACGTTTGAAGCTTTATGGCCGAAATGAATCTCCGCCCCCATCTGGGTCAACCGTTCGGTCACGTCGGTTTCCTTGAGATCCGAGCCGGTCACTTCATAATGCAGGCTCAGCAATACCGCCGCGATACCGCTCATCCCGGCCCCGCCGATACCGATAAAGTGAATCCGTTTGACCGCCCCGAAAGGCTGGGCCTTGCCGCCCTTGAGTAATTTCACGCCGTTCTCCTTTGATCCGCCAGTTCAAACAGGGCTTTCACAATTTCAGCCGAGGCCTCAGGCCGCGCCAGCCCTTTTGCCTTTTCGCCCATGGTCTTCATGGTTTCTGGATTTGCCAGAAGTCCGTCCAGCGTCTCGATCAGCTTTTCGCTTTCCAGCTGTTTTTCCGTAATCACGACTGCCGACCCAGCCTTCTCCAGAATCCTCGCGTTCATCTCCTGATGTCCGGAAGCGTGTGGGTATGGAATAAATACTGCCGGCAACCCGCGGCTGAGGCTTTCGGCGCAGGTCATAGCTCCGGACCGGGCTACTATCAGGTCCGCCGCCGCGTAGGCTTCGTGAATATTCCCGAAGAAAGGCCTCAAGACCACCTTCAGCGGGCATTTTTCCAGTTGGTCCACAATCGTCTGATAATCGGTCCAGCCCGTCATCATGAGAATCTGCACCCGGTGATATCCCTGCCCCAGCCTCTCGATCGCGTCCGTCATATATTGATTCAGCACATGGGCTCCCTGACTGCCCCCCAGCATCAAGACCGTCGCCGCCCCCGGCTCCAGTTTGAAATGCTTGAGCGATTCGCTCTTGTCCGCCGTTTTGATTTCTTCCCGCACCGGAATTCCCGTCCATTGAGTCCTCCCCTTTGGAAAACTGGATGTCGTCTGCTCAAAACCCACGAAAACCTTTTTCGAAAACAAAGCCAAAAACTTCGCCGCCAAACCCGGCGCCACATTGGGCTCCAACAGCGCCACCGGCACGCCGCGCAAAGCCGCCACCAGTGAAACCGGCACCGACACATAACCGCCGGTGGAAAAAACCACCGAGGGTTTAAATTCTTTCACCAGCCGTCCCGCTTCCATCAATCCCGCTCCTAAATCGAACCAAAAGGTGAAAAGCCTTAAGGATAAACTCCTCGGAAAACCGCTGGCCTTGATTCCTTTAAACTGCAATCCCGCGTCGGCTACCCACTTGACTTCAGATCCATCCTTCTTGCCCACAAAAAGCACTTCCACCTGGGGATGCTTCAACAACTCATGTGCCACCGCGATGCCCGGAAATACATGCCCTCCCGTTCCGCCTCCCGTGATGATGACTTTTCGTCCGTCCGCGGCGCGCGTTTCCATTACGCCGTTACCGGCGCCCTGCGGGGCGCTGACGAAAGTTTCACGCCGGAAGAAATATTGAACAGAATCCCGATGGAAAATAAAGTGAAGACCATGGAAGAACCGCCGTAGGAAATCAGCGGCAGTGGAATGCCCTTAGTGGGCAGAAGACCGGTGACCACTCCCAGGTTCATGATAGCCTGGAAGCCGATAAGGGCCGTAATGCCGGAAGCCAGCAGCGCCTGAAAGGTTCCGCCTTCCCTCTGGCTGGAAGCCGCCGCCACCTTAAAACCCCGGAGGACAAAAACCCCGAACACAAAAACCAAAGCGCCCGCCCCGATCAAACCCAGTTCCTCGGCGATAATCGCGAAAATAAAATCCGTATGGGGAGCCGGCAGATAAAAAAGCTTTTGGGTACTGTTGGAAAGGCCCACGCCGAAAGGCCCGCCGTTGCCCACCGCGATCAGACTTTGAATCAATTGAAACCCCGCCCCCTGCGGATCATCCCAGGGATTGAGAAAGGCCGAGATGCGCTTCATGCGGTAGCTGGCGGACTCCACCAGATAAATAATCAGGGGCACCGAAACCGATAAAGGAATCAGACCGTAAATAAAAGGCATTCCCGCCAGAATCAGCATTAAAACCGTCACTAAACCCAATAAAACCAATGTTCCCAGATCATGTTGTTTTTGAAGCAAAGCGGCCCAGATCAGGGTGATGACTCCGTAAGGAATCAGCGCCTGCCAGTTGGAAAGCAGTTTTTTACGGCGGTCCAGCGAGTCCGCCAGATAAAAGACCAGAACGATTTTCAAAACTTCCGACGGCTGAAACGACAACGGCCCCAAACGAAACCAGCGCTGGGCCCCGCCTACCGTTCGGCCGATGCCCGGCACGCAAACCAGCCCCATCAAAAGAAATCCGAGAAATAATCCGGGAACCGCCAGAGCCCGCAACGATTCCAAATCCGCCCGGTAAGCCACCCACATTCCTGCCGATCCCACGCAGATCCACATCAGCTGGCGCAAAAAGAAATAGTAGGAACTTCCATAACGGTCATGGGCCAAAATGGCCGATGCGCTGTAGATCATGATGAGTCCCGAAATCACCAGTACCACTGTCAGGAAGAACAGCAGAAAGTCGGGCGATTCCAGTTTTTGGGTTTTCGTTAACATAAGTTCCTTATACCTGCAGCCAAAGGGTTGCCAGGGCGCAGAAAGCCGCGAATAAAATTTTTAAAACCGTTTCTAAATTCACTGAACCGGCTCCATGTTTTTCATTTCTTCGTTCGGATTCCGAGAGGCTGCGTAGGTGGTGTAGAAAAGGCGTTGTAGGTGTTGTTCTCAGAATCCGAGCGTAAAAATGAAAATGATATTCATGACCATCATTTTTCATCCCGAGCCTGTCGAGGGATCTCGGTAATTAGATTTTTCCTTTCTGATATATTTTTTAAACCTTTACTTCATGATGCGCGGCTTTATGGGCCGCCAACTTCTGAACCACCGCCTTAAACTGGCGGCCCCGGTCCTCATAATTTTGAAACATGTCAAAACTGGCGCAGCCCGGCGAAAACAAAACCACTCCCCCCTTTTCGCTGGCCACAAAAGCCCCGTTCACCGCTTCTTCTAAAGTTCCCGCCTCCACTACCGTGGCTGAGGGCGATAATTGCTGGACCACTTTGTTTTTACATTCTCCGAAAGCCACAATGCGGGTCACCTTTTCCTTCACCAGCGGGGCCAAACGCGTAAAATCCCCTGCCTTGTCTCGGCCGCCGAGCATCAACACAATCGGTTTGTTAAAACTTTCCAAAGCCTTCACCACCGAATCCACATTGGTCCCCTTGGAGTCGTTGACGAACCGCACTCCCTCTACCTCGCCCGCCGGTTCCAGCCGGTGTTCCACTCCCTTAAATTCACGGAGAGTTTTTGCGATCACTTCATCCTTCACGCCTATCAGGGAAGCCATCAAAGCCGCCGCGCAGGCGTTTTCCAGATTGTGGGGACCGGGAATCAAAAGCTCTGAGGCCTGGATCAAGGGCCGTCCCAGCAGTTCGATCGTTCCCTTCTCTATATAACAACCGGGTTTCTTATCCCCCCGGATAGCCCCCGAAAACCCGAAGAAATACACGTCATTTTTGGCTAAACCGGCGTAAATCGGGGTGTACTTGTCCGAAACATTCAGAATCACCGCGTCGCCCGGCTTTTGGTTTTCAAATATCCGCCCCTTCGCTTCCACATAAGCCTGCATGTCCGCGTGGCGGTCCAGATGGTCCGGGGTCACGTTCAAAATCGCCGCCACATGGGGACGGAACTCCTCAATGGTCTCCAGCTGGAAACTCGAAACTTCCAGAACCGCCGTGTCTTCGGCGGTCATTTCAAACACCGCCTCCGCGAAAGCTTTTCCAATATTCCCGCAGGCGACGGCCCTTTTGCCCGAGGCGTTGATCATCACTTCCAGCAAAGTCGTCGTCGTGGTTTTTCCATTCGTTCCCGTAATCGCCACGATCGGCGCGTTGCAATAGCCAAAGGCCAGTTCCAGTTCGCCGATCACCGGGACGCCTTTTTCCCTGGCGCTGACCAACGCCGGATGAAGCACCGGCACGCCCGGCGAAATCACCACCAGGTCCGAAACCGCGATCCGGGTCGGGTCAATCCCTCCCAGCACCAGCTTCACCTGGGGCAGGGCCTGTATCTTTTCAATCCACGCCGTCAGCTTTTCGGGCGTCTTGTCATCCAGCAACGTTACATGGGCGCCGTGCACGGACAAAAGCCGGGCCGCCGCGTAGCCAGACCGTCCCAATCCAATGACCGCTATTTGTTTTCCGTTCACGTGATGCATCAGTTCCTCGTTAGCGCAGTTTCAGTGTCGATAAAGTCAGCAATGTTAAGATGATGGCCACAATCCAGAAACGGACAATCAACTTCGATTCGGGAACTCCCGAAAGCTCAAAATGATGATGCAGAGGGGCCATTTTAAAAATTCGCTTGCCGCTCATTTTGAAAGAAGCCACTTGGAGAATGACCGAAAGAGCCTCCACCACAAAAATACCGCCAACTATAATAAGAAGGATTTCCTGTTTCACAATCACCGCTACCGTTCCCAAAAATCCGCCCAGCGCCAGCGACCCGGTGTCGCCCATAAAAATCTGGGCCGGGTGGGCGTTGAACCATAAAAATCCCAGTCCCGCCCCGACCAGCGCCGCGCAAAGAACCGTCAGTTCCCCCGCGCCCGGCACGTTGATAATTTTCAGGTAGTCGCTGAATTTCACATTGCCCGACACATAGGTAATCACCACAAAAGCCATCGCCGCGAAGGTCGTACAGCCCACCGCCAGTCCGTCCAGGCCGTCGGTCAAATTTACCGAGTTCGTCGAACCCACAATCACCACCACCGCGAACAAGGGATACAGCACATCCAGATTCAACGGGTATTTAAAGAAAGGCAGGGTAATGCTCGATTTCAAGGCGAAATCGTCCGGCAAAACCGCCATATAGATGTAAACAATCAGGATGGCCCCCACCATTTGAGCCATCATTTTCCAAAGGCTCGACAGGCCCCGGCTTTTCCCGTTGCCCAGCAGTTTTAAAAGATCGTCCACAAAGCCAATCCCGCCGAACCAGAAAATGGAAAACAGGGTCAGCCAGAAAAATTTCGAATCCCAGCGCACCCACAGCAGATCGCTGATGACCATGGCCAGAATGATAAGAATGCCCCCCATGGTGGGCGTGCCGGCTTTCTTGGAGTGGCTGGCTGGTCCATCGGTCCGGATTTTTTCTCCCAACTGCAGAGCCTGTATCCGGGCGATCACCGCGCCGCCGAAGAAAAGGCAAAGCCCGAACGACGTCACCGCCGCATATACGCTGCGGAAAGTGACATAACGAAAAACATTGAACCCGATAAATTTGTTAGCCAGCGGATAAAGCAGGTGATAAAGCATTTTTTTCCTTTGTTCTAATTAAGTCTTAACAATTCAACCAAGGCCTGACGGGTGGCGTCACTGAGGCCCTCGCCCAACTTATGGGTTTCTTTCGATTCCACCATCAACCCCGCGACCGAAATGCCTTTGGTAAAGGGATGGTCCGGCCCAGCCAGTTCATCCAGATATTGCTTTAAATCTTTCATTAAAACGCCTCCAGAATTCTCTCGAGCCTGATTCCCCGCGAAGCCTTTAATAAAACCGTGTCGCCCTTGCGCACCCACCCCTTGAGATAAACCGCCGCGTCTTCCGCCCGGTCGAACAGCCGAGCTTTGAGCGGATCTTTTCCCAGAATGGCAGTGCCTGCCTCTTTCATGTTCTTCCCCACCAGAATCAAATCCTCCATCGGCATCGAAAGGGCGAGGCGCACCATCCGGCGGTGAGCTTCTTTGGCGCAAGACCCCATTTCCAGCATGTCCCCCAAAACCGCCGCCTTGCGTCCTTTTCCTTTCAAAGCCTTAAACGTTTCCAAAGCCGCTTCCATGGAAGTCGGCGAGGCGTTGTAAGCGTCATTCACGAAAAACACACCCTTCACATTTTTAGTTTCCATCCTCATGCGCGCCTGCGGCTTGAAGGATTTCAAACGATCGGCCAAAACTTTCAGCGGCATTCCTAAAATCAGCCCCGTGGCCGCCGCCGCCAGAGCGTTCTGGACATTGTGAATTCCCAGCATTTGCAGCTCCGTGAGCGCTTTTTCGCCCTTATATTTCAGGGTAAATTTTGTACCTCTTGCGGTCGATTGAAGTGTTTCGGCTTTCACTTGTCCGTTCCTTAAACCGTAACTCAAAATATTCTCGCCTCTCATCCGCAAGAACTTGTCGTCGCCGTTCAGGAGACGCATCCCGCCCTCGCGCAAACTCTGGGCGACTTTCATTTTTTCCTGCGCCAACTGCGCCTTACCCTTAAAGAAACCCAAATGGGCCTCCCCGATCGCCGTCACCACCGCCACATCCGGCCTGGCGATGTCTGAAAGCATTTCCATCTCTCCCGGGTGGTTGATGCCGATCTCCACCACCGCCACTTCGTCTTTTTCCGTCAACTTCAGCAAGGTCAGGGGCAGACCAAACTGGTTATTCAAATTGCCCTGCGTCTTCAGGGTTTTAAACCAGCCCGAAATCAGATGGGCCGTCATGTCTTTCACCGTGGTTTTTCCCACGCTTCCCGTCACAGCCACCACCAGCCCGCCCCACTGAAGCCTCTGGGCTTTGCCCAAATCGCCCAGCGCCTTCGTGGTGTCTTCCACTTTGATTTGAGGAACCTTGATCCCTGAAATCAATTTAGAAACCATCACCGCCTTCGCGCCCTTCGCGGCCGCCTGCTTTGAAAACCGATGCCCATCCAGCCTCTCGCCCACAATCGCCAAAAACAAATCGCCCTTTTTCACGTTGCGCGTGTCGTGAACCACTCCCGTAATCCAGGTTTCCCTTTTTCCATTCACCAGCTGGCCGTTGGTCAGGGCCGCCACTTCCTCCAAAGTCCAAGGCATCATTTCTTTTTCAATTCCTTCAAAACCTTTTTCGCTACTTCCCTGTCATCAAAATGATGTTTGGTCTCCCCGATGATTTGATAAGTCTCATGGCCTTTGCCCGCGATCAAAACCAGATCGCCTTTTTGCGCGTTGGCCAGGGCCAGACGGATGGCTTTGGCACGATCCTCTTCCACCCAAACCCGCTTGTGGTCGCCCTGAAGCAATGGCCGGGGTATGCCCCGCAAAATATCTTCCAGAATCATTTTGGGATCTTCAGTTCTTGGATTATCCGAAGTCACAATCGTTAGGTCCGCCAGTTGGGAGGAAACTTTTCCCATCAAGGGTCGTTTGGTCCGGTCCCTGTCGCCGCCGCAGCCAAAGAGCGAAATCACCCTGAAATTGGTCTTTTTACCGATAATTTCACGGCAGGCCATCAAAGCCTGTTTCAAGGCGTCCGAGGTATGGGCGTAATCCACCAGCACCGTGAAATCCTGTCCTGCTTTAACTTCCTCAAACCGTCCCGGTACCGCCGGCGCGTTCTTTAAACCCTTTTGAAGTTCGCTCCAGGACAAACCCAATTCTTTCAAAACCGCGATGGCGGCCAGGCAGTTATAAACATTAAAAAGTCCGGTCAGGGGCGCCTCAAAGGCGTTGCCCTGAACCTCAAATTTCAGTTGGCCCGGCTGGTGCTGGACGTTCACTGCCCGATAAGCGCAGTCCGCCTTGAGGCCGTAACCCACCGCTTTGGATTTCAGTTCTTTCAAAAGTTTCTGGCCGTACACATCGTCCGCGTTCACCACCCGGGTCTTGAGATTTTTAAATCCTGTGAACAGACGGCGCTTGGCGTTAAAGTAGCTGGTAAAGTTTTTATGAAAATCCAGATGATCCCGGCCCAGGTTGGTGAAAACCGCTCCCTGAAAATCAACTCCCAGAACCCTTTTCATTTCCAGCGAGTGGCTCGATACTTCCATGACGGCCCACTTGCAATTTTGTTTGTTCATCTCATCCAACAGTTTGACGATCGTTAAGGAAGAAGGGGTTGTGTTGTTGGCTTCGTAAGTTTTAGAGCCGACCTGGTAGGCAATGGTCCCGATGAGCCCCGCCTTCTGGCCCGCCTTTTCCAGAATGGCGCGGATTAAATAAGTCGTGGTGGTTTTTCCTTTGGTGCCGGTCACGCCGACAACTTTTAACTTTTTGGAAGGGTCGCCGTAGTAAGCAGAGGCCAAAATAGCCAAAGCTTCCCGTGCGTCCCTGACTACCAATTGAGGAACATCCATTCCCCTCAACACTTCGCCCTCCACCACCAAAGCCACCGCGCCTTTTTCCACCGCTTCCAAAGCATAAGAGCGGCCGTTATGTTTCGCGCCGGGGATACAAATAAACAAATTGCCCTTTTGGACTGTTTTTGAATTTTCACAAAGTCCCGTCAAGATCGGATCGCCCTTGCCGACAACCTTGGCGCCTTTGACTAATTTCACGAGAGATTTAAATTTCACGATTTGCCTCCGTCAAACTTGGCCACATCGGCCAGGGGCACGTCACAGTTCAGTTCACAGGTCATATTCGAATTCACTGAACGGCCCACTGGAGGATATTGGGCTCTGACCACGCCCTCGCCGCGAAAATTGACTTTGAGTCCCAAAGGCGCTAGTAAAGCAAGGGCCTGACGTTTGGTTTTTCCCTGTAAATTGGGCATTAATCCGCCCGCCTGAGAAATTTCAGGTTTACCCAAAGTCAAAACCAGATTGTCGGGGTTTTGGTCTCCCGCCATCAAAGGCGCGCCCGCCGCCGCGCTCTGAGCCACCACTCTTTCACCCCGGCCGGTAAATTTCAAATTCAGTCCGCTGGCCACCGCCAGCCATTGGCTTTGCGCGGGAGTCAGACCCTCAAAGGAAGGAACTGTGCGCTGGTCTTTCGGCGCCTGGGCCGTTTGAACATCATTGGTTCCCGGTACCAGGTCGTAAGCCATTACCCGTCTGGCCACTTCTTTAAACACAGGTCCGGCGGTGTAACCGCCCCAATAAATACCCCGAGGGTCGTCGAGCGAAACATAGATCACTACTTTGGGTTTTTCCGCGGGAACAAAACCGACGAAGGAGGAAACATAACTGTTGGAAGAGTAACGGCCCTTTTCGAACTTATAAGCCGTTCCGGTTTTGCCGGCGATTTCATAATTCGGCAAAGCCACCATGGTGCCGGTCCCGTGTTGAACCACCCACTTCATCAGTTCGGTCATCCGCCCGGCGGTTTTTTCGGAGCAAACCCGGCGCACTTTATGAGGGCCGAATTCTTTTACAACATGGCCGTCAGCCTGCTCCAAGTCTTTGACGATATAAGGTTTCATCATCACACCGCCATTGGCGATCGCCGCGTAGGCATCCACAATTTGAAGGGGAGTGGTGGAAATTTCATAACCGTAAGGAATGGTAGTCAACGAAAGTCCGCTCCATTGTTCCAGTGGACGAAGTTTACCCGTGGCCTCGCCCGGCAAATCAATCCCCGTGGGGTCGCCGAAGCCGAAACGCTTACAGTATTTATAGAGATTTTCCTGACCCAGCTTGTACCCGACTTTCACCATGCCGATGTTGCTTGAATAACCAAACACTTCCCTAAAAGTAATGAGGCCGAGCTTTTCGTGGTCCCGTACCGTGCGGCCATAGTTGGTCTTAAAGGCGCCGTTCTCGCAGAAAAATTTGTCGTCCTCGTTCACCACGCCTTCTTCCAGGGCCCCGACAGCGGTGATCAGTTTAAATGTGCTTCCCGGCTCAAACTCGTCGTTGACCACGCGGTTCTTCCAAACCTCCGCGGGATACTGGGAAAAGCTGTTCGGATCAAAGGTGGGGTAATTGGCCATGGCTAAAATTTCGCCCGTGGCCGGGTTCATCACTACCACCGAGGCGGCCTTGCACTTGAAATGCTCAAAGGCTTTTTTCAGTTCCACCTGGGCGATATGCTGGATGGTCTGATTAATGGTGGTGCGGATGTTTAACCCGTCCTTGGACTTGCCCGTGTCGTCGCCGGAAGACACCAGCCGGCCCCTCGCATCCCTTTCGGCCACAATGGTTCCGTTTTTGCCGGTCAGGAAACGGTCGTAATAGCGCTCCAACCCGTCCAACCCCTGGTTATCCATGCCCGTAAAGCCCAAAACCTGCGAGGCCATTTCATGGTCCGGATAAAAGCGGTGTTGCTCACGGATGGCATCCACGCCTTCCAGCTTCAGGGCCGCTACCTGGTCTGAATAGTTATAGGGCACCTGGCGTTCCAGCCAGACGAACTGCCGGTTCTGCGTAAGTTTGGAAAGAATCGAGTTATAGGGCATGCCCAGAGCTCGGCATAAAATCGCCGCGTCCGCGCTTTTGTTGTCCAATTGATCCGGATGGGCATCCACATTGAAGAGCCCGATGTTCATGGCGAAGACCGATCCGTCGCGGTCCTCAATGGTGCCGCGCGAGGCTTCCACCGACTTTTGGATATATTGCTGGTGGGTCGCCATCTGTTTAAACTCGCCGTGTTTCCAGACTTGCAGGTAAACCAGCCGCGCTTCCACGCAGACACAGCAAATCAAAATGACCGCTTCCAGCACCATCAGCCGTTTCTGGATAGGATTTAAATAACGGAGGTCTTTCATTTTTGAGACCTAGGCTCAGCTGTTTTTTCCCAGAACAAAAACCACTTAGGCAGAATCGAAAAGCTGTCATCCAGAATCACCACCTGGTCCGCGTTCGGCGTCTGCATCCCCAGCTGTTCCCGGGCGATCGCCTCCACCCTTACCAGGCTGTTCATGTCGTTCATTTTGTATTTCAGGTAATAGTATTCGTTGGTCAACTGCTGCTTCTGCTGACGAAGAGCCTGCACGTCATAGCCCAGTTTGACCACTTCCATGTGCTGCCACACATAAAAGAAAAGAATCAGGCTCAGAACTGAAATACCCCAGAGTGTGCCTTTGAAATCTTTTTGGCGTACCGCTTTGGCTAAATTGCCCCGCCAAAAGAGTCCGGCATCAATGGCATCATTTGCCTTCTCGAAAAATTGGTCTTTCACCTGGGATGCCGTGACTTCTCTCAAGCCGCCCCTCCCAATTTTTGAACCACACGAAGTTTGGCGCTGCGGGAACGGGGGTTTTGTGAAATCTCTTCTTCCGACGCCTCAACGGGCTTGCGGGTCAGCAACTCTATAGAGGCCTTGTGGCCGCAAACGCATTGCGGTATGCGGGGCGGACAAATACAGTCCACACTTTCCGATTTGAAATATTGTTTAACAATGCGGTCTTCGAGGGAATGAAAGGTAATTACGGCCAGCCGTCCGCCCGGCTTCAATATAGAGAGGGCGTCTTTGAGAGCGCTTTTGAGAACTTCCAGCTCTTGATTCACTTCAATGCGCAGGGCCTGAAACAGGCGGGTCGCCGGATGCTTAAAGCTTTCGCCCTTTTTGGGCTTGGGCGAACCCAGTACTTTTTTGGCTAAAAGGGCCAATTCTTCAGTGGTTTCAAAGGGTTTTTGCTCGCGGTGACGCACAATGGCGTTGGCGATCTGACGGGATTTTCTTTCCTCGCCGTATTCATAAATAACGTTCGCTAATTTTTCTTCCGGGTAGGTGTTCACGACGTCCGCCGCCGTTAAAGAAGCGGAGGCGTCCATGCGCATGTCCAAAGGACCATTTTGCTGGAAAGAAAAGCCCCGTAAAGGGCTGTCGAGTTGTAAGGAGGATACGCCAATATCCATCAACACGCTGTCTACCTCGCTAAGAGAAAGTTCTTTTAGCACATTCAGGAGGTCGGCGAAGTTAGCCTTGATCAAAGTGACCCGGGGGTCGCCTTGAAGTGCGAGGCGTGCGTGTTGTAGAGCTTCAACATCCTGATCCAGCCCAACCAGACGGCCTTGCGGAATATGCTTCAGCAACTCCGCGCTATGACCGCCTATCCCGACCGTGCAATCCAAAACAATCCCGCCAGGAGGAGGAGACAACCATTCCACCGTCTCCCTCAGGAGAACCGGCAGATGCACCGCGTCAGCTTTCAAACCGGTATACGGCCTCATCTTCATTGGACAAAATTTCGAAGTAGGAAAAAGCGCCCACTAGCTTGAATAAATTCGCCACATAAGGGATCAAGCCAACGATCTTGATATCTCCCCCTAGGTCTTGAAAGCGTTGTTTGCGCCCAGCCAGCGCGGAAATAGCGTTGAGAGAGATGTGGTTGACGTGGCTGAAGTTTAAGACGATTTGATTTTTACTTTGGAGAACCATCTCGTTCATGACGCCCAATAGGTCGCCCATTTCGGTGTTGCCAATGTCGCCAGCGAGACGTAGTACCGTAACGGTTTCAGTGTTGTTCAGAGCGATAGCCAAGATGGTTACTCCTTACCAGAAATTATTTCCTAGCAGGAGCCGCATATGGCCACTCTAGGATCCCCCCACTCTTTGAAGCCCTCACCAATCAACCCCGGTCCCCACCGGCGCAAATTGGCTTTAAAATGCTATATCTTGGATGCCCTTATCCGAAAGTTTCTGGCCCATCAGCTCCAGCGATTGCGACGTTTGCGCGTGGTAACTTTCGTATTTCTGTTTGTCCCATATTTCAACGCGGTTTAAGAGGCCCACAATCACCACATTCTTGGCCAGGCCCGCTTCTTTGCGGAGCACCGGCGAAATCACAATGCGGCCCTGCTGGTCCATCTCCACTTCGTCAGTGGCTTTCATCACCGTGCGCTGAAACTGCCGAACTTCAGAATTAAGGCTGTCCATCGAGGAAAGCTTCTCCTCAATTTTCTGCCAGGTATCAGAGGGGTATAGGAAGAGGCATTGGTCGAAACCCAGCGTCAGCACTAATGGAGTCGTATGGTTGTTTTGAATCTGATCCCGAAAACGCGCCGGAATTGACATCCGGCCCTTATCGTCGATGGAATTATGAAAGATCCCTCGAAACATGATCAGCTCCAAATCGTTGAAAAATAAGGAAATTCAGTACTTTTCCCCACTTTCCACCACTTTTCCCCACTTGCCGCCATTATGGCCATATTTCGGTATAGGTCAAGCGTTTATTTGGGTATTTGTTGAATATTTACAAGGGCTTGAGAGTGGGGCATCTGCCGCGAACCCGCCAGGTGAGTGGCGTGGTTTGATTGTGCCAATGGCTCTAAGCCATTGAGAGGGACGGGTCGGATGAAAAATGGACCTAAAACAACGAATCCCCGTATGGATTGGCTCCGTGTGAGGTTTTCAAGAAATGATCGATTTAAACAAGGATTGACCTAAAATATTCAATGTTCACTGCTCTCCGCTGCGGTGCAAAGATCCTGGCCACTATGTTTCTGATGCCGAGGTACAAAAATTCGGTGGAGTTCGAAACTGGGACGATACTAAACTTGAACGTCCTCTAAATCGTGGGAAGTCCAAACTTGGCTCCTTTGTAAAAATATTTTAAACGATTTAATAATCAAACATGAGTAATCCAATGTTCGAAAAAGAAAATCTTTTAAAAGATATATCTTCAGAAATGGATATGTCTAAAAAAGTGCGTCTTGCGATTTCATTCCTTCAAACATTTAAACCGCCCTTCCAGGATTCATTAAATGTTCTCAAGCAATTTGAGCATTCGGAAGAAACCCTACAAGTAGAGAACCCAAGGGGGCCAGACCTATGGATAGTTTGGGGTTTTGGGAATAATGGGGCAAGCTTCGAATGGCCTTCGCAGACTCTTTAAAAGCTATTCAGCCGCGAAAACCTGATAGGTCGCGGGAGCCAGTTTCAATCGGAAAACCGTTTTTCCCTTTTCAGTTTTGCCCGACAAAACTTTTCCCGATACCAAATCGGTCAGTTTCTGAATCCTGGCATCCAGCACCGCGTTCACCAAAACGGTTTTGCCGCCAGGCGCCGCGAAATTTTCCACAATGAAAGTCTGGTTGTCATAAAGAAACAGGCCCACCTTGGAGGGGCCTTCCAGGCGCACGGGCAGGTCGCCCGCGACGGTTTCCCTGATCTTATCCAGAATTTCAGCCGGTAGTTTGTACATATCCGAAAAATCGTCAGGAATGATCAGCACATACAGGTTGGTCTTGTTATAGGGGCACCGCAGTAAAAGCGGATAGGCGACCCCGTTGGTCTGAGCGGTGACAATTTCCCAAACGTCATTCGTGGGATAACGCACTTGCGGGATAAGGATATCCCCGTCGCTTTTAAAAGTGCCGCCCTTGATGATGTTCAGTTCCCCCGAAAGAGCCTTTCGGTCGTAACATTCCACCTCGGCAATTTCATCAAACCGGTGGCCCACGGCCTTGAGGAAGCCAGAGGTAACGACCACCTTTTCACCCTTGAGCAGATTCCCTTTTATCTTGTCCACAATCGCCGAGTCAAACGCGGCCGAAGCGGTCAGCAACAGCACCGGCGCGTCCGTGGGAAAATTCGGCGTCATCTCTACCGGAATTCCCGTCGTGCCCAGAAAATCGTTTAAAAAATCCTCGCCCGAGGAATGGAAAGGTTTGTAGCTCAAAAGCCCGACAGGTTTGCCCAGCTTACCGACAAATCCGTCCACCTTTTGAAAAACGCTTCCCACATAGGCGGTCAGACTGCCCTTCACCGGGCTATGAGGCGCTGCCTTCATGGGATTTTGAATGTCGTGGAAATTAAAAAGGGTGATTTCGCGGGCCTTGGCGAAAAGGGTCAGCCACAACTGCTCGCCGTAGCGTTCCTTGTCCCGCCAGCCGTAAGGATCAACCCATCCGCCGCCGTTGCCCCCGGGCTTGATGTTTTCCAGGTACAGCATCAGGTCGTAGCCCAGGTAAGGCTGCAGGTGCTGGTCCGTATGCTCGCCGTCGCGGGTTTCGGTGCCCGTGTAGATGCCGTCGAAAATTTTAGGCTCGTCTTCCAGGTTATAACCGCTGTTGGGAAAATGCTCGTACCAGTTGGGATACTTGATAACCATCTTCACCCTGGGATTCACCCGCTTGGCGGGGCCCACCAGGACGTCTTTCGACACTTCGGCCATCAGGTCCAGCCGAAAACGGGTCCAGCTCTTTTGGCCCTTGGCCTGGATGTCCGAGGGGTATTTGGTGTTATTGAAAAAGAAATCATCCATGATGATCTCGTCGAAATTTTTAGCCGTGAATTCCACCACATCCTGGAGTTTTTTCCGGTCCGCGGGGTCGGTGTAACAGAGGGAAATGAAGGACGGGTAGCCCGTCAGGCAGGTGGCGATGCCGCCCGCAGTCTCAACTCCCTTTTCCTTAAAGAAGGCCTTGGCGTCGTCAATCGCCTCCTGGTCCGCGCGCACTTCTTCGCGGTAGGTTTCCAGGTAAACCTTGTCCACCTTCAGCCCGTCGGTCACCCTGGCCCACTGGGCCTCCAGCCAGGCCCGGTCCTTCATTTTTTCCACATCGCCCGCGACCACGTAAACGGAGACTTTGAAATTTTTATAATTTCCCTGGCTGTCAACCCCGGCATAGGCGCGCTTAAAAGACAGTACGAGAATTAAAAAACAGGCGACGGCCAAAAACGCCAGCGGCAACGCAAAACTTTTCACAAAGGGCTCCTAAGGAGAAATGAGTGCCAAAAAGGAACCAGACCCTTTTAGCCCGCCCATTGTAAGCCGGGATGCGCCTCCATCAAGCGCGACTTCTTTCCCTTTTTTTCGTTGTTATTTTCATGGCATCTTCTTGTTGAGTTGAATTTAACCCGAGAGGCCTGGTTCCACTATTCAAGTTCCATAACATTCATGATTTTTTGGCGGTCGCGCTCCAAAAGATTGGGCAATATTTGGGTCAATGATTCCTTGTCCCTTTTCGCGATGCGGTAGAAGGTTAGACCACCTTCCGGTTTAGTCGAGCCTTCAATTGCTTCCACAGGTTCCATTAATCCTTCTGCGATGAGTTTTTCAATATTTTGAACCTCTTGAAAAGCGCCATCCAGAACGCCTACTTTCGCCCGATGGATAGCCGTCTTTATTTCTTCCGAAACATTGATGGGAAGAATTTTAACGCCGGGGTGAGCACTTTTATAAACTCGGAATATCTCATCGGCAAAAGCCGGGCCAACACTTTGAATGTTGTCAAAATCCATATGGACGGTCCTAAAGTTTTCAACCCGCGACAAAAGCCTTTTCGCTTGGGAGCGGGAAAGTAATGATTCGCCTTCGTATTGAATCAACCGGACCGGGACCACCGTTTTATCGAAAGAAAAATTGTCATCCTTCGGATCGGCGTAGTCATCAAAGACATCCTTCAATTTCTTATCAGAATCGAGGTGGATTAGCATATGAACCGCCGTGCCTTCCTGAATTGGCATTTCCACAATACGGTGGCGCTCTTCTTCCAGCTGACGGCCAAAGGCAAGATCATGGGAATGGATAAAAAAATCTTCAAAAGCTCTGGAGGAAAAGAAAATACCCTGCCCCGAATGCTTTTCAGGATCGGATGTTAGCTTCCCTTTCGCAAGTTCCAAAATCGATTGGCGCTCATCCGAAAGATGATGATCTTCTTTTATTTTCCTAAAAATACCAACACCATCGTCAACAACCAATATCGAGATCACCTGGGTGTTCCGTTCCATGCCAAGAGTCAAATTTTTTCCGTTGGAATGGTCGATGGCGTTATTCACCATTTCCGTAAATCCGTATTCACAAATACGGACAACGTTTTCTTTTATCCCCTCACACAATGCCATAAAGTCTTTCGACCAAATTTCAGATTCTTCCAACGATCCGTTGAGAATGTATTCTTTAAGAATGGTCCGCCTTGAGCCCAGTTTGTAAATCCGGTCTTTGGTGGCGCCTTCGGCGGTGATTTGTCCATCCCGAGCCATTTCTTGTAAGTAGCGCGCTACGGCCTGGCGGGAAATGCCGTATTTCTGGATGACAGCCGCGGTAACACCCATTGGATTTTGGGTTACTTGGGCTAAGATATACTGTCGAATTTCGGCGCTCTTTTTGAGCATTTCATCGCGATTCATGGCTTTCCTCGTCCGATTTGTAAACCCGGCTTAAATGATTGACAATAGACTTGAAATTTATTGTAAATAGATTCAATGTTAATTGTCAATAGACTTTCGGATGATTGTAAATAGTTGATGACCAGCACTTAGAAATAGGAGCCAGTTCAGAGGCAGGTTGCCCGGTTTCCCGTTGGACACTGCCAAATTGCCATTGAACCTTTGGGTTTTCCAGTCTTCCCGTCGGAAATTTTACGGATTGCCATTGAAGAACCCGGTTTACCTAGTGGCATCCCCTATTTCTCTTTTTTCATTTTCAAAAAGCTTTGATAATCCAGTTCCACCTGGTCCGCGTAGGCGTGGGACAGGGCCGAGACCTGGAGGCGGAAGGCTTTTTTATCTTCCCGGATGAGCTGAAAGGCTTTTTTGGCGAAAGATTCTTTCGCCCGGCAATGGGCCCTGGCCAAAATGGCTCCGAGCTGAAAGGCCGCGTCTTCATTCAACTGGGCATGGGGCAACACCCCGCCGTAAGCCGGCTGTTCCCGCACGATAAAGTCGTCCCCCTGAAAAGTCAGCCGGCCCATCCAAAGATCCGTGTGGCAGCCTAGAACCCGGCTGGCCAGAATGACCCGCCAAACCGGATCGCCCTGGATGAGTTCCTCGGTTTTCTTGCGGGCCTTCTTGGGCAAAAAATCCAAGGAGACCGGCTCAACCGGCTTTTGGATATCCAGGATGCGGAAGCCGTTGTCCTCCTTTACCTTCACGAGAGCGAAAATAGGTTTTCCCTCCCCTTCGCCATTCCGGCGCTGAACCATGTCCAGCACTTTGAAAACGCGGGGCTTTTCCATGGGCCAGGGTTTCAGGTTTTCCGCGTAGTGCTCCAGCGCTTTTTCCCATTTTTTCACTTCCGAAGGAGCCAGCGTTTCAAAATCCGGATGGGCCTTGAAGCGGGGCCCGCTCTTGCTGGATTCGGTCCAGTTTTTAAGAAGATCCGCGCTTTCCTGTTTGCGCGCCTGGGCGAGCCAATGCCTCAGCGAACCCGAAGCCTGTTCTTCGTCCCAGGGGGCGTAACGCAGATGGGGGTACCAGCGGCACCGCTTGATTTCGCGCCAGTAGCTTCGGGCGCAGATTTCCACCATCTTGTCCGTGACCGAGGGAGAGCGCAGATTTTCCCGGCACGCCAGCGTCAGGCTGACGCCTAGACGCCAAAGGTCATGCTGATAATCGGCCACCACCGCCTGATCGAAAGAGCCCAGATCGACCACCAGCCGGCCCGTGGCGTCGGCGGCGCGGATAAACTGGCCGCAATCCAGATGACCGTGAATCCACAGACGGGTGTCCTTGCCGTCCCCAAAAGCTTCCAGCAGGCCGTGCTGGCCCAGGTCTTCCCAATAGAGATGGCCGGTGGAACGGAAAAACTCGAAGGGCGATTTAGCCATTCGGGAGAATTTTTTCCTGCGGAAAGAAGACTCCAGCTTTCGGTTGAACTTTCGAATCCGGCCCCAGACCAGCTCGGAACGGGATTGAATGGGGGAAAGTTCAGGGGAAGTCTGTACGGATTTTTCCATAGGCGCCTTGCCTTCGTGAAAGATATGGGTAGACATCTTTCATTATAGAAAATCCGTTTAAATGACAATCGACAGCCAGGTTAAATGATGAAAATGAAAAAAACAAAAGACCGGAACTCAAAGGCCATTCTTCAGTGAAGAACCATGATTTTCAATACCTGGTTTTCAATGACACCGCCGCTGGCGTTCAAAACATCGACTCTTACAAAATAAAGGCCGCTGGCCATGCCATTGGCGTTCCATGACGCGGATGCCGATCCGGGATTTCCCGGTATTGACTCAATCAATTGTCCCGCAAGGGTGTAAACCCTCGCGTTGACCGTATAGGCGTTGGCCACTCCAGCACCATCAAAGGTGGTACTCATGGTCGCGCCGGGTTCAAGCACGTTGGGACGCGCTATGACCGCGCCCGTGGAGCCGGTCGCGGGTGTTACCAATATGGTTCGGCTGATATCCATGGTCGAGCCCTGTCCGTTATCCCAATTTAATTGAATCGTGTAAGACCCCGGAGTGACCACCGTGGACGAGTTATTGGTTCCATCCCAGGTCATCGTCACCGGAGCCCCCGAGGTGACCACGATAATTTGCAGGTTGGAGACGTTTCCGGTTGAACCCGATCCGGGATTGATTACCTTCGCGCTCAAATTGACGTCGGTCATCTTTGAATTAAACGAATCGGACACGACGCTGTATAAAGTCCGCACTAATTCACCCGCCGAGTTATAAATAGCCGCCGTAACCGTCGCCAACTGCCGGTTGACCACAGCCTCTTGAGCCACGCTGGTGACGATGCCCGATGTGGAGGTACTGTCTATTTTGATCTCATAAATTCCATTGGATACGGGATTCCCGCTATTGTTCGACCCATCCCAGGTTCCGATGAGAACCCCGTTGTAATAAATCAGTATCGAACTTCCCGGCCCCTGTAATGCCGTTATCTGGTTGCTGGCGGAAAGCGTCATACCGTTAATCGGCTGCGAAACATTCTGAACCAATAAAGTTTTTACGATTTCTCCGGCGGAATTATAAATATTTAAAGTCACCGAATAGAGCCCGACGACCGTCACGGGACAACTGGCTGAAACAGGCGACCCGCCCGCGATGGTTACCCATGCTTGGTTAATCAAAGGCGTTCCGCTGGGCGCAGCGCCGCTAATGGAAGCCTGATAGGGCAGCACGTAATTTCCAACGGGTAAAGAATTAGTGAAATTCCAACTTAACAACAATCCTGTTTGATTAGTACTGACCGCCACTCCCGGTGTGGGGGTCTGGAAATCAGTGAAAGTCATATTGGCCGGCAAAGTATCCTGCACGAACACGGCGGTCGCAGGCGCGTTACTCACCGACAAATCAATGTTATACGTCAGCGTATTGCCGGGGTTCGCGGTGGACGCGGAAACCTTCTTTTGAATGGTAATGGTAGGTATCAGCGGAACCGCCGTATTGGTCGGTGTATTAGTCGGCGTATTGGTGGGTGTGCTGGTGATGGTGTTCGTCGGCGTCGGAGTAGGCGTATTGGTG
>Ga0206829_10027_pt1 | contig 56209 bp, 41 predicted proteins | sample Alteio_BWOrgCont_75_FD_152862 | JGI IMG/M metagenome (GOLD analysis project Ga0206829, IMG submission 152862) | Enriched cells from forest soil in Barre Woods Harvard Forest LTER site, Petersham, Massachusetts, United States -... | ecosystem: Environmental > Terrestrial > Soil > Temperate forest >... | reverse complement strand
AGCTACACTCTTTATTATTATTTTAAGAACTTTTTGTTACCCTTTCGTTACTTACTCGTTTTCTAAGGGAGTGCGAAGGTAGAAACTCTTTTTCAAACCACCAAACTTTATTTTTAAATTCTCTCAAACTTAAAAACCTCGCAACCCGCTTCCACCAACCTTCTTAAGAACTTTTAACCTTCCCGTTTTTAACGGAGTGCAAAGGTAAATAACCTCTTCCTAAAAACCAAACCTTTTAAGAAAATAAAGTTTAACTGACTCGTAACTCAAAGAACTTTGTAACTCCCCGTTTTCTAAGGGAGTGCGAAGGTACAATTTGTAACGACACTACCAAATAAACTTCAGATTTTTATTTCCTTGTTTTCAGTTTCAATATTTGGTAAGAACTACCGCATCACCGAAGCGGGCGTCAAATGTACAACCATATATTTTCATCGCAATCTTTTACCTTGTTAAAGTTATCCACACAAGGCTTTTTCACACCCATTAAAGCTTGTTAAGCTGCGCCTGTATTCGCTTTATACGGTCTTCCAGTTTTTCGCTGGTGAGCTGGGAACGACTCAAACTATCGGCCATAATAGGGAAACAGAATGGCGTGGGTGTCTTGGGACGGGAGATAAGAACCCGTCCATTATATATACGTGCCAATGAATGGTACAATCGTTCAGCTTCAATCTCGTACACAAGGGCCTCGTTATAGGCCTGTTGCAACAACATATTGTTGGGTTCGTGCTCCCTGAGGACATCATATATAAGAGCGGAGGAATTCTGCAAATGCCTTTGTTTCTTATACTCGCCCGGGTATCCCTGGAAAATAAGACCGGAAATGACGGCTATATCCCTGAATTTGCGGCGTCCCAGTTCCACAGCGTTAATGCCATGCTGCAAATCGGCATACCAGTGTTCGGGATTGAACAGTTCTTTACAATTCTCTTCTGTTATAGGTATAGGCTGATCGCTCAGCAGTTCAAACCCATAGTCGGTCATGGCTATAGAAAAGGTTATGGGGAGTATCTGTGCTATACGATAGGCTACCAGGGAAGCCATAGACTGGTGCACCAACCTGCCCTCAAAAGGATAAACAAACAAATGAAAGCCTTCGCGCGTCTCTATCAGCTCTATCAGCAACTCATCTTCCTTAGGTATCTGCGATAGTTTGCGCTGCAAATCGAAGAGTGGTTTCAGGAAATTTAGTAGCGGATTACTTTCAGGATCGATAGCCGCCTGCATGAATGTAGCACGCAAAACCTCGCCCAGATTGGCTGACAAAGGCATACGCCCTCCCATCCACGATGGTACCATGGCGTTTTTTGCGGTGGACTTACGCACTAAAACATCCATATCCCGTATCATTACCAGCTCTACTTTTTTTCCGCCCAATACAAATACGTCACCTGGTTTTAGCTTCGAGATGAAGTATTCTTCTATTGTACCTACAAAACCACCACCCATAAAGCGTACCCGTAGCAGGTTATCGCCCACAATGGTGCCTATATGTAGTCGATGGCGCAATGCCACCCTACGGCTGGTCACTTTATACAGATCATTTATCTTCACTACTTTATGATACTCGTCATAACTACTCAGCGTGGTACCACCTTGTATAATAAAGGAGAGCATCCAGTCAAACTCCTCCATAGACAGGTCTGCAAAGCAATTGGTAGTAATCACCTCCTTGTATAACCCTTCTCGTGTAAACCCTTCGCCCACAGCACGGGTCACCATATATTGCACCAACGTATCGTATGCTCGGGTCACGGGTATGCGGTCTTCTATATATTGTTGCTCATATGCTGCCTTCAAGGCGGCAGCCTCTACAATTTCCAACGAATGTGTAGGTACAAAGTAAATATTGCTTACGGCATGTGGCTCGTGCCCGCTGCGGCCTGCCCGTTGTATGAAACGCGCTACCCCTTTGGGACTGCCCACCTGTATTACTGTATCCACCGGCCTAAAATCAACACCCAGATCGAGACTCGCCGTGCAAACCACTACTTTAAGTGTGCCTGCATGCAACTGATCTTCAACCCAGGTGCGCAGTTCTGCATCTATGGCGCTGTGGTGCAGCGCTATTACACCTGCCAGCTCAGGGGCGGCCTCCAGCAATGCCTGATACCATAGCTCTGCACCCGAACGAACATTTGTAAAGAATAAAGTAGTGCGACTATTGCGAATAACCGGCAATACGTGCTGTATCATTTTTATACCCAGGTGCCCCGCCCATGGAAAACGCTCCACCGTTTCCGGCAATATGGTGTGTAAGGCTATCTTCTTTTGCAGCTTTGCTGTTACTATTACCCCGCTCTCATCCTCGCCAAGCAATACCTGCATAGCCTGCTGTAAATTGCCTATGGTTGCAGAAATACCCCATATGCGCAAAAGGTTGGTCTTGTCGCCACCAGCATATTGGCTGAGGGTCTTAATATAAGATAACGCCAGCTCTACTTGTACGCCTCGCTTAGAGCCCAGCAACTCGTGCCATTCATCTACCGCTATGCAGGTAAGGGTTTTAAATAATTGTTTGTGATCTTTGTTAGCAATGAGTAAATGCAGACTTTCAGGAGTGATAATGAATATTTCCGGCATCGACCTTTTCTGTTTCTGCCGGTCTGCAACCGGAGTATCACCATTCCTTACCGCTACACGCCAGGGGATATTCAGCTCTTCCAATGCTATTTCCATTGCGCGATTAATATCTTTTGCGAGGGCTCGTAAAGGCGTAACCCACAACAACTGAAGTCCATTATTCTTTTTCGTGAGATAATCAGGGTTACGGTTGATCCAATCTATGACCACGGCAAGAAACACGGAAAAGGTTTTACCAAACCCTGTAGGTGCATTTACAATACCGCTCAACCCCTCTGCATATAGCTGCCAGGTTTCTTCCTGGAAGTCAAAAGCCTTATGGCCCTTGCTTTTCAACCAAGCATGTATTACGTCAAACCCGTTAACGGGTTTGCTTTTTAGTCTTTTAGCCATCAGGTTTTACCGTATTGATCCAGCAACATTTTCAAATCGTCGAGCGTATTGATATCTGCAGCCAGCTTATCTGTGCGCTGCCGCAATATACGTGGGAAACGAACTGCTACCCCTGATTTATGCCTGTTGGATGCTGCTATTCCCTCAAAACCTATTTCAAATACCAATTCCGGCTTCACTGTGCGCACAGGGCCAAACTGATCTATGCTGTTTTGCCGCACAAAACGATCTACAACCACTATCTCTTTATCTGTAAGACCAGAATACGCCTTGGCAAAGGGCACCAGCGCATCCCCATCCCTTACAGCAAATGTATAATCAGTATATAATTCGCCTCTTTTACCATGCCCTTTCTGGGCATACACCATCACGGCATCAATGGTCATGGGCTGTATCTTCCATTTCCACCAATCGCCACGCCTGCGCCCTGCCTGATAGGGCGATATCTTCCGTTTGAGCATAAAACCCTCGCAACCTCGTTCCCGTGCAGTTGACATAAGTTGCGGCAACTCATTCCAATCATTAAACTGTACCAATGGTGATACTATAAGATACGGACTTTTCACCTCGACAACCAATGCTTCCAGCCTTGCCCGGCGTTCTGCCATAGATTCTGAGCGGATATCTATCCCATTGTACTCCATCATGTCGTACACCATAAACACAACCGGGGCTTCTTCCAGCTGTTTCTTACTTACTTTTTTGCGGGTAATACGTGTTTGTAAATATTGAAAAGATATGGGCAGACCATCGCGATACGATAATACTTCGCCATCCAGTACTACTCCATCGGGCAATAAAGGCAGCAAGCTTTCTATTTCAGGGAATTTATCGGTGATCAATTCTTCACCCCGAGACCATAGATAAATGCCACCACCCCGGCGTATCAACTGTCCCCTTATACCGTCCCACTTCCACTCCACCTGCCATTCATTGCGTTCACCCAGCTTTTCCACTTCACCCTCTACCGGGTAGGCCAGGAAAAACGGGTAAGGTTTGGAATCGTCCACCACTACTCCACTTTCATGTATCAGTTCGGCAAAAGATGTAGTGTAGGGATCCCAGGTACCACTAATAAGATGGGCTACTTCCTGGGGTTCTTTATGTACATATGCTGCCAGCGCCTGTATCACCAGGTTATCTGACACACCTATACGAAAGCCCCCGGTGATCAGTTTATTAAAAACGAAATTGATATTCTTATCCTGTTGCCTCCAGCGATTGGTTACGAACTCCTTTTTAGTGGGTTCATCGGCAGTTTGCAGTTGTTTCATTTGCCGCATGGTATCATCCAGCGTAGCAACATTTTGCACCTGCTCTGGCGGAGGTAAGATGAGTGACATAGTTTCAGCAAGATCGCCTACAGTATGGTAACTTTCGTAGAACAGCCAGGGCACAATGCCAGCCACTTCCATACACCACTCAGAAAGGATAGTACTATTTATGATGCGCTTAGGTCTGCGTCCGGTAAATAATGCTATTAGCCACACCTTATCCGCGTCGGGCACATCATTAAGGTACGATACCAGGGCATCCCTTTTATCGTTGGTCTTTGTAGTATTATTCAGCTGGTCTATCAGTTGCGCAAAGCGCTGCATATCTTTTTAACGTCCAACATACTAAAATGTTGCCACTGGCCCTAGTCTATAACTACAGGCTTCACTATACGCTGCCCATTGCCAGCATCTGTGAGTTGTATATAATATATCCCTTTAGGCCACGCGGAAACAGCAACATTTAAATTACCATCTACCGAATTCCTGTATATGGCCTGCCCTACCTGGTTGTAGATAATTGCGGTAAGCCCTGCGCCTGCAATATGCAACACATTTGAAGCCGGAGAAGGATAAACCTGCACATTTGTAAGAGCCACTGAAGTAACAGCCTGCGGTGCAGTTCCTATTGGAAAGTTCCGGTGGGTGACGTTAAAAAAAACATTATTAGCACCTTTTACTTTTACGCGTGCAGTGGTAGTAATAGCATTGATAGGTACCACAATAGTTGCCGAGCCGGTATTGGGGAATTCTCCCAAAAGTATAGGCCATGTATGCCCACCATCAGTTGAAAGATAAATATTTACGCTATCGCAACTAATAGGAGCTACGTTGGTATTTACTACATTCCAGGTCACAACATCTGTTTTACCAGCCTGCCAGTAGGTGAACTGGTCAGCCTGGCTGGTAACTGCAAACGCGGCACCGGTGTTTACCACATCCAGATGAATGGTATCGTCGGGGAAGAGGAAGCTACCAAAACCCTGGTATATAGCACGTTCTGTAAGCTTGAATGTGAGGAAGCGTGCAGTATCGGGCACTTTTTCACCTTCATGCAGCTCGTACTTAGAGCTGGAACTGATACTTACATAGCTGTAGGTACCATTTAATACCGAGTCGAGCTTAGGAAATACACGAGTGAGTGAAGTATCCGGATTGAATGAGCGGAATATTGGACCTGCAAAGTGGGTATTTAGCAACCTGCTGCCGGCATCACCCAGGTTCCATTGTTCCCAACAATAGGTATTCAGTGTATCTGCTGCGGTATCTACAGCTTGTGGCGCGGTCAGTTCAAACGGTGTTTTGTATGGAATGCTATATGTTGCTGAAAAAGAAGGTAAGCCGGCCGGAGTATTATTAGTTGTTGCTATTACCGCGCAACTGCTGCCATTACCAACTATTGAGTAGTTATATATTTCATTGAGGCTTACAGCGTGAAAATAAGGATCGCTGTGCGCCTGAAGGTCATCGGGAGAACAAATACCGGCATATGCCATTATGGTGCTACCACTTCCAGGTTCATATGCTGTGGGGGTATATATATTACCGCCACCGCAACTGCCATCGCTGCCATTGTTAAAAGGGTGATTGGCTCCAAATTCATGCCCCATTTCGTGGGCTACATAGTCTATATCAAAACCGTCACCTGTAGGCGTAGGTAAACCAGTCTCACTTTCAGCCTTTGAAAAAGACCTGCAAATACAGCCAAGTTGCGAAAGACCGCCGCCGGCTGTGGTAAACACATGGCCCAGGTCATAATTAGCAGTACCTATACTATCGTCGCATATGGTCTGGTTCTTTGGCAGCAATGCACCGGCATTTGTGTTGATAGTGCTGTAGGGATCATTAGCTGCCGTAGTGAAGATAATGCTGGTGTCATTGGCCACCAGCACCATTGTTATAGAGAATTCTCTTTCATACACCCCATTTATGCGGTTCATGCTGGTAGTCATTGCGCTGAGGGTAGCCGCTGTAGTAGGAGTTGCCGAACCGGTAGCTGCTATTGCATACTGGTGCGAACATGCCAGCGCCAGCCTGTATGTGCGCGACTGGTATCCGCTGGTTATTTTTGATAACTGGGGCAAACCCGTTTTTGATGTATTAGTGATAGTTGTGGACGGACCAGCAGGACTATTATCGCCATCATTTTTAAACTGGCATACACTTCTTTCATTTACAGGCAGTACTTCATCCCTCTTATAGTGTACTATATAATAGTTATCGTCTTGACGGCTATATGGATCTATGAAAGCTGTATTTTCTCCATCAAATATCATGGCATGGAAACCAAATTCTGTAAAGTCAAGCTTGGCACTCACCCTGCCGTTATCTAATGCCACGCCGGTAAAGGTTTTTATTTGAGGAAAGCTTTTAGCAAGTCCGGGCTCCATCATAATAGTCTGCCACACCGTGAAGGCGCGGAAAGTGCCATCTGGTTGAGGAAGCTCTATTACCTGTCCCTGAGCAGCATTTACAGGTAAAGTCGCCAAGAGTCCTTTCATATAAGTAATATCGAGGCTAAATACAGCATACTGGCTGGCGTGCGTAAAGGCTGCCCCTTTAACTGGCACGTTTTGGTTACTTACCTGCTGCCATATATTGTTATATGCGTGTGCCTGTACGGTAACAAAAAGAATGAAGCAGGTAAGTAGCTTTCTCATAATATCTTAAACTTTGAAGAAAATTAAAACGTTTAGCATTGCTGCAAAAAAATATGTGGCAGGCAGTTGGTATCCGATGGTGAACAGCATACTGCATGTACATACTCCTATCTCCAAAGTTACGTAATAGGTAAGTTAAAAAAATCACCGGGATTTCCAAACAGGAAAACCGGGGAATAAAAGAGTAGTTACAGACTTTAATAGAATTATAAATATTCTAATTTTTAAAAATACCAACACAAATCACAACTGTTATGCATGAAATTTCGTGAAGTGTACCTCTTTTAGAATTGTATTTTTCCAGAACTTTCAGTTGCAAACACACAAACCATGAAAACATTCTTTAAAGGACTTTTTGCTTTTGACAAGGAAGTAAACGAAAAGATAATAACCGCCATTACCGACAACAGTACAAAGGCAGATGAGCGCACGCTGCAGCTTATAAGCCATATGATGCTGGCACATAAAATATGGAACAACAGAATGCTACAAAAAGAAAACTCACTCAATACCTGGATGTTGCCCGACTTAACTACCCTGGTAGCAGACAACAGCAGCAATAACCAAACAAGTATTGATATCATTGCCCATAACGATCTTGATGCACTGTTTCCGTACCACAATACAAAGGGCACAGGCTACCAAAACACGTATGCCGATGTGCTATACCATATCATTAACCACAATAACTACCACCGGGGGCAAATAAATGCACGGCTAAAGGACAGCGGCATAGAACCTGTAATTGCGGATTACATTTTTTACAAATGGTAGTCGGCTCTACCTTTATAAATCTAATATTGTTATTCCACCAATTTCAGTTCGCAGAAGGCCTTTTCGCATACCCGGTTCAATATATCTACAAGTTCAGGCAATCTTTCGTAGTGCGCTTCTCCTGCTGTCTGCTCTATAAGTGATACGTGGCTTATATCTTCCTTCACACCCATATACGATAGCTGGGGCTTCAGCGAATGCGCTGCTATCTTCACTGCGGTATAATCTTTTGCTTCCAGTGCATGCTCCAGTTTAGCCAACAACTGCGGGGCGTTCTCCAGGAACATAGAGATGTACTTGTTGATCTTCTCCTTTTTACCACCGGTGAACTGCATCAGGAAATGCATATCTGTTATTTTATCCGGCAGCGGGGTTATTTCCTTGGTGTTACCTGTATGTGTATGTGGTTCAAGTACCCCCTGTTCACCAGAAAGTGTATTACAAGCCAGTACAGATGCCATTTTTAAAATCAACTCATCAGTTATAAATGGCTTGGATACATAGGCATCCATTCCGGCCATAAGGTATTGTTTCACATCTTCCTGCAACACATTGGCTGTCATGGCAATGATCTTTACATTACCTGCCGGTGGCGGCATATTGCGTATTATTTTTGTAGCGGTAAGCCCATCCATCACCGGCATCTGTATATCCATCAACACTATATCATAATGCTCCTGTTGCACCCTGTTTATGGCTTCCTGGCCATTCACCGCTATATCAATCGTTATGTAAGGAAATATTTCCTTCAGCGTATCTTCCGCTACCATGCGGTTGAATTCGTTGTCTTCTACCAGCAATAATTTCGCCTTTTCCAGGTGCTTCATCATTTCTTCATCAACTACAGTAGATGGCTGGGATGCAGGCTGTACCATGGATGTCTCAAACGGGATCAGCACGGAAAATGTAGTGCCTTTACCCAGTTCACTTTTCACCGATATTTCACCGTTCATCAGGTTGGTAAGCTGCTTGGATATAGTAAGCCCCAATCCTGTACCTCCAAATTTCCTCGTCACATCAGATCCTGCCTGGGTAAAGCTGTCAAATATTTTGTCCACATAGTCTGCAGCTATACCTATACCGGTATCTTCAATATCAAACTGCACCCATTGGCGCCCGTCCTTCACCTCTTTAAGCATAGCATTTATAGCTACATGCCCGGTTTCGGTAAATTTCATAGCATTACCCGCCAGGTTTATCAATATCTGGTTGATACGTGTAGGATCGCCTACCAGCCTTTTAGGTATTGCATCGTCAATAGAGAGACGCAGTTCCATGTTTTTTTCCTCAGCCTTTAGCATCAGCATATCGCGTATGCTTTGCATCACTTCACGCAAGGTAAAGTCTGTCTTTTCTATTACTATTTTACCTGCCTCTATCTTAGACAGATCAAGTATATCATTTATAATTACCAGCAGATTATCTGCAGATATGCGTATGGCATCCAGGTAGCGCACCTGTTCCGGCCGGGTTTCCCTACCCAACAGCAGGCGGGTCATACCCACAATGGCGTTCATAGGTGTTCGTATCTCATGACTCATATTGGCCATGAACTGCTGCTTAAGGAATGCAGTGCGTTCTGCCACCTCTTTTTCCTTGTGCGCCAATTCTGTCTGTTGCCTTATCTGCAGGTTACGCAGCTTATTCAGCGTGGTCTGCTTAAAAATTTCTTCTTTTAGTTTCTCAAACGTCTTCAGGTGATGAAAAGCCTTGGGGATATCACCCATCTTATCGTACAGCACGCTCATCATTTCGTGTACGCTCATCAAGTCATGACGCCGCATAAACTCATCAGCTAGCATATATGCAGCATCAAAATAGTCGTGAGCCATTGCATAGCTGCCTTCATCCATATAGAGCATGCCCAGGTAGAAATAACAGATGATCTGCACTTCCACATTACTTGCTTCACGAGACTGATACAAGGCCTGCATCAAGTACTGGCGTGCGTTATCAAAATTGCCCATTTTGTAATAGACTTTTCCTACCCCGCTCATAGCCATTACATAGGCTGCAGATTGGGCATCAGAAAATTCCAGGTTCTCCTCAAAATACTTGAGCGCTTCTTTAAATCTTTCCTGTTTAAAATAGATATTACCCAGAGCATGGTAAATGGTGATGAGCCTGTTCAGGTTATTCGTTTTCTGGAAAATAGGCAGGCACTTCAGTGCATAGTCCAGCGCACTGTCGTAATCATTCAGATCGTAATGCAGGTTAGATATGCTGATGAGGTTGACCGACTGGGTCACATCATCACCTAGTTCTACGTTTATAACCAATGCGCCCTCAAAATTATTTAGTGCATTCGCCAGGTCGCCCAAGTCACGATATACATTACCAAAATTATTGAGCACACGCGCTTCCAGCTTGCGGTCTTTTATTTTAAGCGCTATAGCAAGCGCCTGCTGCAGTGTGTCCAGCGCATTGTCATATGCACCTTGCAGGCCATAGCACGATCCTTTAAGATTCAGCGCCCGGCCTTTACCACCTGTATAGTTTATGGCTTCAGATCTGTAAATGATCTCTTCTGCCATTTCAAAAGTCCGTTCAATATCAAAGCTGCGCAGCTCTACGCCAATCTCTACCAGCATGTTTATGCGGGCTTTCTCGTCTGTCAGCCTTTCATATTCCTGTTGCAGTTCTTTTAATCGTGGTGTATCCATTTGACGCTAAGTTTATAGCTAAAAAAAAGCCCCTTGAAGATATCAAGAGGCTTACACAATATAGTGAAAATAAGTTTATCCGTTTGCTTGCTGGCGTTTGTATTCTTGTTCGCCTTTATCTTCATAGCTGGTGAACAAAACGCAAAAATGACCTAACAACCAAAGACCCCATGCTGCTGTTATCCATGCTGGCCATGGATAAACCCACCCTGTTTTACCTTTTGTGTACATCGTCCACATCAAAACAGTACCAATGGCAAATATGATAAAATGCAGTACAAGTAATGATTTCTGACGACTGGTAGGTTTTATTTTAGCTGGCATGTGTTACTATGTTTTGCGCAAAGATAAATGGTGCAGGTGATAAAATAAAATGGTTTTTCTATTGTTTCATTTCAGATGGAGCAAAGCCATTCCAACCTGGTTCCATCTGAATAAAGTTTTTTATTGTAAATCCTTGCCGTGGCAGTTCTTGTACTTTTTACCACTACCGCACGGGCAAGGGTCATTGCGGCCTATTTTGGGGCCAACTTGTACAGGGGTGCGTTTTACCTGTTCTCCGGGTTCGGTATAATAATCTTCTTCATCAGCAGCATAGTCCTGACCAGCAGCATCTATTTGTGCCTTATTAATACTATAGCCACTCATGTCTGTTTGAGGTTGGGGTACCCTGGCAGCCTGAGGTGGCGCATCCTGTACAGGAATAAATGCGCGCAGCAGGAAGGATACTATGCTCTTATTTATTTCCATCAGCATCTGTTTAAACAGGCCAAAAGCTTCAAACTTGTAGATCAGCAATGGGTCTTTCTGTTCGTACGATGCCATTCTTACCGCAGTACGCAGGTCGTCCATAGCACGCAGGTGATCTTTCCAGATATCATCTATAGTAGTAAGCGTAATAACTTTTTCCAGTGTTTGTATCACAGGCAGGCCATGCTGGGCTACAGCATCCTTTAGGTTCGCATATATCTGTATTCCGTGTATCCCGTCGGTAAATGGTATTACTATGTTATCTACACGGTCTCCGTTTTCCTTCAATATATTACCTAAAGGTTCCATCATCTGCTCCATAATAGCAGCAGATTTGCGGGTGTACATCTCACGCACCTGTGCATACAGGTCGTCAGCAATAACTTCAGCTTTGTCTTTAGCAAAAGTTTCAGCAGCCATGTCTGGCTCTATAGCCATATGCTTGATCACTTCCAGCTTAAAGCCTTCGTAATCTTTGGTTTCATGAAACCTGGCTGTTATATCAGTGCAAACTTCATATATAGCGTTGTCAATGTCTATAGACAAACGATCTCCAAACAATGCGTGATGGCGGCGCTTATATATTACATCGCGCTGTGCATTCATCACATCATCATACTCCAACAGGTTTTTACGTATAGCGAAGTTGTTTTCTTCTACCTTGGTTTGCGCGCGCTCAATAGACTTTGTGATCATGCTGTGCTGCAGTACTTCACCGTCTTTGTGGCCCATCTTATCCATAAGACCGGATATACGTTCTGAACCGAACAAGCGCATCAGGTCATCTTCAAGAGATACCAGGAACTGGGAACTACCCGGATCGCCCTGACGACCCGCACGGCCACGCAACTGACGGTCAACACGACGGCTTTCATGTCGCTCTGTACCTATAATAGCAAGGCCACCGGCCTCTTTCACATTTGGCCCCAGCTTTATATCCGTACCACGACCGGCCATGTTGGTGGCTATGGTCACTGCACCTGAAAGACCTGCTTCTGCAACTATTTGAGCTTCCCTTGAGTGCTGTTTGGCATTCAATACATTGTGCGCTATCTTCTTTTGTTGCAGCATACGGCTCAGCAACTCAGATACTTCAACCGATGTAGTACCTACAAGTACCGGGCGGCCTGCACCACTCAATGTTTCTATCTCATCTATTACAGCCTTGTATTTTTCGCGCTTGGTCTTATATACCAGGTCTTGCTGGTCTTTACGTATCACGTTAACGTTAGTTGGCACGCCTACAACATCCAACTTATATATTTCCCAGAACTCACCCGCTTCTGTTTCGGCTGTACCGGTCATACCCGCCAGCTTATGGTACATACGGAAGTAGTTTTGAAGGGTGATAGTTGCAAATGTTTGTGTGGCAGCCTCAACCTGTACATTTTCTTTAGCTTCAATAGCCTGGTGCAAACCATCGCTATAACGGCGGCCATCCAATATACGGCCGGTCTGCTCATCTACTATCTTCACTTTACCCTCCATCACCACATATTCCACATCTTTTTCAAAAAGGGTATATGCTTTCAGCAATTGCTGTATAGAGTGTATGCGGTCGGCCTTTACAGAGTATTCCTGCAGCAGCGCATCTTTACGCTGTACCTTTTCTTCTGCCGTTACTTCCAGCTTTTCAATATCAGCCAGTTCTGTAGCAATGTCTGGCAGTATAAAGAAATGTGGATCTTCCCCACCCTGAGTGATCAGTGCCAGGCCTTTTTCTGTAAGGTCAACGCTGTTGTTCTTTTCGTCTATGGCAAAGTACAGTTCGCTGTCCACCTTGGGCATATTGCGCATCTGCTCACCAATAAAATAATTTTCTGTTTTTTGTAGCAACTGGCGGTTACCTTCTTCGCTCAGATACTTAATAAGCGCACTGTTCTTAGGTAACCCACGGAACGCGCGGTACAAGTGCAAACCACCTGCATCGTTACCTGTCTTACCTTCAGATATCAGTTTTTTGGCTTCAGTAAGGCTTTGGTTAGCTACGCGGCGTTGAACCTCCATCAGCTTTTCTATACGTGGTTTCAGTATATGAAACTGTTGTTCATCGCCCTTGGGGATAGGGCCACTGATAATAAGCGGGGTACGGGCATCATCTACCAATACACTATCCACCTCATCCACCATAGCATAATGGTGCTTGCGCTGCACCATTTCTTCAGGCTGGTGCACCATGTTATCGCGCAGGTAGTCAAAACCAAACTCATTGTTGGTACCATAGGTAATATCGGCCTGGTATGCCTTACGGCGCGCTTCAGAGTTGGGCTGGTGCTTATCTATACAATCAACGGTCAATCCCAGGAATTCAAATATTGTACCGTTCCACTCCTGGTCACGGCGGGCCAGGTAATCGTTCACCGTTACTATATGTACACCTTCTCCTGCCAGGGCGTTCAGGTAAGCCGGCAGTGTAGATACCAGTGTTTTACCTTCACCCGTTGCCATTTCGGCTATCTTACCTTCATGCAGTACCTTACCACCTATCAGCTGCACATCATAATGCAGCATGTTCCAGGCCACCACATTTCCTGCAGCGGTCCAGCTGTTGCTATATATAGCTTTATCGCCATCTATGCGGATGTAATTCTTTTCTAAAGCCAGTTCACGGTCCAGCTCTGTAGCTAAAACAACCAGTTCTTTATTATCCCTAAAGCGGCGGGCAGTTTCTTTCACTACCGCAAAAGCTTCAGGTAATATTTCTTCCAGTATTACTTCTATCTGTTCATCGCGTTTCTTTATCAGCTTGTCCACTTCTTCGTAAGTAGCCTCGCGCATGTGCAATTCCTCTACTGTAGCATCTTCGCCTTCAGTTTTCTTTTCTGCAATCTGGCGGTCTATATCGGCAAGGTGCTCATGTATGCGGGCACGGAACTCATGTGTCTTATTACGAAGCTCATCGAGCGACAGGGTTTGTAACTGCTGGTAAGCCGCATCTACATTGCCTACAACGGGTTGTAGCCTCTTGATATCTTTATCAGACTTGCTGCCACCAAAAAGTTTTGAAAGGAATCCAATCATTTTATTGCTGTTAAAAACTGATTATAATTTAAAAAAGTACTGATGCAATTACATCAATACTATTGATTAATATTGTTTAATACGGTAAATGTTATCAAAAGCTGTGCAATTTTATAAAAACTGACAGCATGACACATAAGCCGCCAAAGGTACGCCAAAAGCCCCATTTCAGCAAAGTAAAGGCATGAATATCCGCGCCAAAAAAAAAATATTGCAAATCACTTGCAAGGCAAAAGATTTTTTATGTATTTTGGAAACAATTTCGAAAACGAATATAAATATGAAAAGAACTTTCGTCCTCATTACAACTGTATTTGCAGCGATATTGATTGGTAATAAATGTTTTGCACAGGAAGATGAACTGGTAAGGGTGTTCCGCTGGTATAACCCTGAGGATAATGAATATGTAACCGTAGCTGATGGTGAATACCAGGACGGACAAATGATGAACTGGAAATGGAAGGATAAAACATTGCTGTTTAGTGCATACCGTACACCAGGGCCAGACCGCGTTGCTGTATATGCATGGTATAATCCGGTAACAAAAGACCACGCAAGTATAACAGGCGAAGAATATACCGATGATCAAATGCTGAAAATGGGCTATAGCGCAAAGCATCTTCAGTTTTATGCTTTAGTACGCCGTGGTCCAAACACAGTTTCTGTGTATCGCTGGAGAGTAAGCAAGCATAAAGACTGGGTTACTGTACCAGAACAAGGCGATACTGATGCTTACTACAAAAAAGGCTATCATAACAAAACATTCCAATTCTACGCTATACTGCGCGCTGACGAAGCTGCACTGTATAACCAACTGTAATTACACACATTAATATAAATTTAAGGGTTGCCAGATGGCAACCCTTTTTAATGCCCATAAATACCAGCAGCTATTTAGGATAAAAATACCCCTGACTTAAAGCCAGAGGTACAATATGATATTTCAGACAAATCTACTACAACACTTGTACTATCAAAAACTTCAAATACTGTGTTGTAGGCACATTCCACAGTATAGGATGGTCTGATGCCTGTGTTTGCCAGGTTACTTGCCTTATTTTGCGGCGGGCATCTTTGGCTGCCTCCTGAATAGTGTGCAGGAATGCTGCCGGCGACACAAGATTGGTGCAAGACGCCGTTACCAGGAAGCCTCCAGGTTTGGTCAGCTTCATACCACGCAGGTTTATTTCCTTGTAGCCAGTAATGGCTTTTTCGATATTTTCCCTGCTTTTGGTAAAGGCGGGGGGGTCCAGCATCACAACATCATACCTTTTTCCCTCGGTAACAGACCTCTTCAATACATCAAAAGCATTTACTGCCTCAAAGCTGCAAATATCCTGGTAACCATTCAGTATAGCATTTTCGCGGGCAGCCGCTACTGCTGTTTCAGAAATATCTAGCCCCAATACCTTTTTAGCGCCATAGTGCGCTGCGTGCAATGAGAATGTACCTGTATAGCAAAAAGCCTCAAGCACGTCTGCGCCCTTTACTATATGCTGTATGGCACGGCGGTTATCTTGCTGATCTAAGAAGTAACCTGTTTTCTGGCCATTTTCTATATCTACATGAAACTTCAAGCCATTTTCATTAATAATAATCTTAGTATCAAACGGCGCTGACAAAAAGCCCTTTTGCTGCTGCATACCTTCCAATTCCCTCACCGGCACATCGTTGCGCTCATAAATACCTTTAGGACTAAATATCTTATTCAGGGCAGCGACTATACTATCTTTCCACAGATCCATACCCAGCGCCAGGGTCTGTATCACAAAATAATCGTTGAATTTATCAATGATCAACGCCGGGAGCTGATCTGCCTCACCAAATATCAGGCGGCAATTCTCTACATAGCCTATTTGTTTGCGGTATTCCCAGGCCTGCAGTATGCGGTCGTGAAAGAACTGTGCGTTCACTATATCATTCTTTTCGCGGGTAAGCAGGCGTATGCGTATCTGCGATGCCGGGTTTACATACCCCTTCCCTATAAACGAACCATTTGAAGAATAAACTTCTACAATATCACCTGGTGCTGCTTCTCCTTCACTATCGCCCAATTCATTTCCAAATATCCACGGGTGACCATTTATAACACGATCGCCCACTTTTTTTCTTAAAAAGAACTTACTCATGCCGCAAAAATAAGTATTGCTGACCGGGAAACTAAATCTTTACATACAGCTTGGCAAACTTGGCTATTTTTGCACCGATACAAACACTTATGCTGGTTAAATTAATTATCAGGAATTACGCCATTATAGATAACCTGGAATTTGTGCCCGATGCCCACCTGAACACCATTACCGGGGAAACTGGGGCGGGCAAAAGTATAATATTAGGTGCCTTTTCGCTGATACTCGGTGAACGTGCCGACACGTCGGTACTCATCAATAAAGAAGAAAAATGTTTGGTGGAAGCTCATTTCAATGTGGCTGACAACCCAATATTCAGGAATACATTACAAGGGGCTGATATTGACCATGATGATGTATGCATCATACGTCGCGAAATAAGCACCAGTGGCAAATCTCGTGCTTTTGTAAATGATACTCCAGTTACGCTCAATACATTAAATACACTCACTACCCTACTGGTAGATCTGCATCAACAATTTGGCCACCTGGCGTTTGAGGATGATCACTTTAAGATAGATATACTGGATGCTATAGCCCAAAACAAGGCTGAAAAAGCTGCGTATGCTACACTATACGACACCCATAGGAAAATAGCGCTTCAACTTGCCGACTGTGCTAATAAACAGGCACAATCGCAAAAAGAAGCCGACTACAAACAGTTTTTGCTGGATGAACTGCTGCAAGCAGATTTTAAGGAAGAAGAGATAGAACATGCAGGCCAGCAACTAAAACAGATGAGCAGTGCTGAGAAGATAACAGGCGTACTGCAGGCAGGCATACAACTGCTGGAAGAAGGCGACCAGCCTATGACCAACGAGTTGAAAAGGCTAGGCCAGCAATTGCAGGGCATAATAGATGTAATGCCCGAAGTAGCACCGCTACAGGAACGGCTAACATCTACCTGGGCTGAACTTAAAGATATAGCTGCCGAGTTTGAACAACTGGAAAAGAAAGTAAGCATAGACCAGGAAGCTATGACACAATTGCAGGAGCGACTGGACCTGGGCTACAAAATGCTGAAAAAACATGGCCTGCAAACCACTCAGCAACTGCTTACCCTTAAAGATGAACTGGCAGAAGAACTAGAAGCCACCGTCAACCTCAGCAACCTGGCAGAGCAACTGGCAAAAGAAGAAGCCCGTACACTTGCGCTGATGATGACTGAAGCTGAAAAGCTATCTAAACTGCGCCATAACACCGCGCCACAGATAGTAGCCCGGATGAATGAGCTATTGCCCCTTGTAGGCATGCCCAATGCCAAGTTTGACATAAAAATCAAAAAACAGAAGCCAGCCATTACCGGTATAGACAATGTGCAGTTCTTGCTGGATGCCAATAAAAGCGGCCAGTTCCTGCCGCTTGAAAAAGCAGCATCTGGTGGGGAAATGAGCCGTATCATGCTCTGCATAAAGTCGCTAACTGCAAAAGCTATGCATTTGCCTACGCTTATATTTGACGAAGTGGATACCGGCATATCGGGCGAGGCTGCAAGGCAGGTGGGTATGCTGCTGCGCGACCTGTCTAAATACCATCAGGTCATCTGCATTACCCACCAGCCACAAGTGGCGGCACGGGGTTCAAGACATTTTTATGTATATAAAGATGAGAATAAAGATGGCCGCATCAATACCCGCATACGCACCCTTAAAACCGACGAGCGCATACTGGCTATAGCCCAGATGATCGGTGGTGAGCAACCCAGCGAAGCTGCATTGCAGAACGCCAGGGAACTTGTCGCCATATAAAAACTACATTATCGCATTATTGCATTCATACATTATCGCATTTCAATACCATGTCTTTATACATAACAAAAGCTCCCGTTACTATTACCTGCCACAAACGCCTTGCCCCTTACCTGGAACAGGAAGTGCGCGAACTAGGTTTTGAAATAGAAGAAGCTTTTGTGACCGGGGTGCGTATAAACGCCACTATGAACGAGTGTATGAAGCTCAATCTGAACCTGCGCTGTGCCAGCCAGGTATTGTATAGCCTGAAGCAGTTTGAAGCGAACAATGCAGATGATGTTTATGCTAACCTGGCAAAATACCAGTGGGAAAAAATACTACCTGCCGACGGTTATTTCTCTGTAACCAGCAACGTAATGAACGATACCATCAACAACAGCATGTTTGCTAACCTGCGGGTGAAGGATGCCATTGTTGACCGTATGCGGGAACAGACAGGCAAACGCCCCGAAACGGGCGCTGAGCTGAAAGGCGCTGTAATACACCTATTCTGGAAAAACAACCAGGCAGAAGTATTTGCAGACACCACCGGCGATTCTCTTGCCCGTCATGGATACCGTAAGATCCCCGGCCGTGCCCCTATGCTGGAAGCGCTTGCAGCTGCAACCGTGATGGCTACCCGCTGGGACAGGAAATCACCATTCATAAACCCAATGTGTGGCTCTGGTACAGTGGCTATAGAAGCAGCATTAATAGTTACCAATACGCGTCCTGGCCTGTTCCGGACGAACTATGCATTTATGCACCTCATTGGGTTTGATGAAAATATATACCTGGATGAACGTGGCCGACTGGAGAACCAGATAACTGATGTGCCTGGCCTGAAGATAATAGCTACTGATTACAGCGATGTTGCTATTACCAATGCCATCAGGAACGCTGTTGCAGCCGGCGTTGCCGATATGATAGACTTCTCTGTTTGCGACTTTGCCGATACACCTGTACCAGAAGGTGGCAAGGGTGTAATGTTTGTAAACCCTGAATATGGTGAGCGCCTGGGCGAAGCCACTGCCCTTGAAGCAACTTACACCCGCATTGGCGATTTTATGAAAAAGAAGTGCGGTGGGTACTATGGCTATGTATTTACCGGCAACCCCGACCTAGCCAAGAAAATAGGCCTTAAAGCCAAACGCCGCATAGAATTTTATACCAGTATAATAGACTGCCGCATGCTGGAGTTTGAATTGTATGACGGCAGCAGAAGGATGGTGAGGACGGAGGAGAGCGAAGCATAAAAATAAAGCCCGGCACAAACACCGGGCTTAGTTTATAGAAAGATAGAGACAAAAAAACTTAGGAAAGGCTTAATGGAAGTTGGGTGAATTTTTCTATCATGAAAATAAAATCACCTTCTGCTATTACCTTCTTCTTTTTGTTTACGGTTTTGCTTACCACCACTTTTATATAAGAGAACTGGTTATCGCGGCCTGTTTCTTTCGATTCTATTTCCACTTCATCGCCCAGTACTGCCATGCCTACAAAGTCTATGTGTTGCTTTGTGTTCAGCAACCTGTCGTAGCTGATACCGGCAAAAAAGGTCTGGATGATGAAGCTGTTCACCACATTGATTTTGATGAGTATTTTGCTTACATCCCAACTGCCAGAGTGGTTCAAGTCTTTTTTTGATATGGTATATTGATACCGGAAAACGTCGTCGTGCTTTTTTATGGCTGGCTCTTTCATCGTTCAAAAATTATTTTATTTAGAAAATGGTTTTAAGTGTATTAATAAGTCTCGTGTGTTTTGTATTGTTCAGTTTCTCTTTATCTGAAACCGTTACATAGACGGCGCGTATTTTGATGACTGACCTGAAAACACGTTATCAAACATGGTGGTCAGGTACTTGTACAATAAGTGGTCGGCCAATGTCAACAGGGCAATAAAACCCAACAAACCATACGACACAAATATGCCAGGCAATAACAAATGAGAATGCTTAAAGAACAGGAAGAAAACAGCTACTACGCTCAAAAAGTAGCTGCCTGTTATAGCTCCTTTCAGGTTCCTGAGTATCAGTATATATCCCCGCAGCCTGCTGAAGGCTGCTATAAACCTGCTGTCGTTAATAACATAGAAATACTTGCGTACATAGTTAAGCGACCGTATTGTGGAAGTAAATAAACTTCTGATTTTTAATAGCAGAACTATGCCTGCGAGCAATAATGCTGTAATTGAAAGAATGGTTGTCATGATGTTTTGTTTTTATGATTAAGAAAATCGGGTATAAAAAAACCCTTTGAAGCCTGGCGGATCAAAGGGTGGAGTATGTGTATATACAGTTGTCAACATCGCCCCTTTGAGTCCATCGTGATATTAAAGCAATAACAATTGCACCACGTTGGTTTATGGTTGCACTTAATTTGCTTGTATGTAATATTCAGGCTTTGCATTGCTTTGTTTGTTGCTTCGGTTGAAACTAAAAAACCCTCCGGTGGTGTACCGGAGGGTTTCAAATTGTGTCTTTTATAATTCAGTGCACAGTTATAGCCCTCCGGATTCCGGATAATTAAACCACGTACACTTAATAATCTGCTTCATTTGAGATGAAATTAGGAAGTATTTCTGAAATTAAAAAAATATTTTTTACTACCGATAAAATAATTCTTCGTCACTTACACACACACGGAACCTCATAAACAATGCAGTTTACCTATGTTATTTATACCGCTCCGCCCTTCTTTTTTGTCTTTTTTCCCTGCGCTCCATCCGGTCTTCTTTATTTGTATTCTTAAGTACTCCCTTTTTCCTGTCCCAGCCTATCTTTAATTTTCCGTCATCACCATTGGTTGCCTTTAAGAAAAGTACTAATCCTTTTTGCCAATTTCCTTCTACTTTCTTACTGTTTAGTTCTGCACTATCTTCTTTGGGATTACGCAACGGTACCTCCAGGTTAATATCTGTATTTCTAGGTGGTGCATACACACCATCCACCCTCATATTCATAACGCTGGTACGCAGCAGCACCGGCGGTATTATTATCTTGTCGTGGTCTATTGTTAGTTCATCTTTTATGCTACCAAAGGTTACATAAGAGAGGTTGCGTTTTTTAAAGGCATGTTTACCTATATTTTCCAACGGCTCAAAATGTATAAGGGCACCATTATCTATCTGGAATACAACTTTACCCTGCATACTATTAGGAATTATTTTGGCATTTTCATTTAATAGCCCTGTCAGGTTTATTTTCGCAGTTAAGCTGCCTTTTATATTTTTTGAGTCTATTGCATTCTGCCCAAAGTCAGCAAAGGCATAAAATAGCTGGTCTATCTTTACTCCATTCACCATTGCGTGTATGTTTATATCCCTGTTTCCGGTAGCCTGGCTAACTATGCTACCCGACACATTAATAGTTCCGCCAGCATGGCTGAGATTCACATACTTCACGTCTATACCCGAACGTGTAAGCAGTACATTGGCACTGATACCCGATGCGGCAAACGTACGGTATGCTAAATGGCTTACCTGCAATTGCATATCCACATTGCAAGCATCCAGCACTACATCCAGTTTACGTATTATCCGCAATTTTTGGTAATGCCGCACTATCGGGTTGCGATAACTTTTACGTTTCTGGAAAAAAGAACTGAATTCATTCAGGTTAATAAAAGGACTCCTGATGTTCCAGTTCACCAATATCTTATCGGGTGAGTTAAAGTACAGATTTAAGAAATTGCCTACAGCTCCATCCATAGCTATAGTACTTTGCCCGCTTCTTAGTCGCACATTCCGGATATATAGGTCACTGCCATCAAACTGCAGCAGCGCGTATACGTTAGAAAACGCAATATTGCGTGGCAGATAAGTGATACCAGCTTTATCTATACGTGCATATCCTTTTATGTATGGATGCGTTGTATCATTTTCACTTATACCTCCTTTATATACAATATCGGCATCTGCATTGCCGGCATCAAAACTTACTGTTTCAGAGCCGGTAAGTGTGTTCAATTGCTGAATAGGAAAATTAGCCTTTATATGGCAATATAATACGGGAACTTTCAGGTTAGACACATGCACGGTATCGGCACTAAAAGGCACCCCTTGATACACTCCCTTTAATTGCGAAATATTCAACTCAGAGTTAAAGTCGGTGTGGTTGCCACCTGCTATTGCTTCATTAGTAAAGCTGCCATCAAGGCTGCACTTTTCTATATTGCCTATCGGTGTGTACAAGGTATTATTTTTAATGTGCCATTGTACCATTACAAGGGGGGTATCTTTGTACACCATATTTCCCTTTATTATGGCATTGACATCGGCAGGTTTAGCCAGGTCAAAGCTGTCAAAATGATGCGAAATATTTGGTGCAGTCAGCAATGCTGCATCTCTAAATTTTATTTGCTTTGTACTTACATCAATCTCAAACGCAGGCACGCCGGTAAACGCGATCTGTAATTTCGCCTCATATAGATGCTCATCCAAATATAGGGGCTGCCTCGACATAGAGAAGATCTTTGATGCATAATCGTATTGCATATGCACATCAGCTGTAAGGTATTTATCCTTCAGAAAGCTTCCCTTTGCCGTATTGAAGGTGAGTTGCTTTATCCTTGCCTTTATCAGCGTTTTTAAGACCCAACCGCTGTCATTATACTCTATTTTACCAGATAACTTATCTACATCAAAATGAAAAAGTTTGTGCTTTATATTGTCTTCAAATACCACCTTCATATTTTCCAGTACCAGCCTATTGAATACTGCCTGGTTCTTCGACTTTATCGCAGTACTGTCCCGTCGTTGCAATAAATAAGAATTGGTGTATCCTGTGCTGTCTGTAAACAGGTAAATAGTCCCGTCATTTACATTTACCTCGTGTATGGTAGGCCTTCCTTTAAGCAACGATAATGGGCTAAGCTGCACATATACCCTACCTGCAGTGAGCAGATCATGATGATGGTGTTCCCACATGCTATCCCGCAACGACACATTTTTCAGTCTTACAGAAAAATATGGGAGTGTTACAAGAAACGATGGCTCCATGTCTTCTATCTGCAGCGATCCTTGTATATTTTTATTCAGCTGCCGGGTAATATTCTGCAACAATTCTTTCTTATGCTCCTGTATGTACCATGCAAGCACAAACCATATTGCAACAAGCAGCGCTGTTACAATACCTGAAACAATAAAAAATGTGCGGAGCTTTCGGGGCATAGCAGTCAAAAAAACTTGTTTCTATTCGTTACTCATTTACATTTTAAAAAACAACAATAATAATGCCTATTTTACCAGCACTTTGAACCAACAATATCATAGCTTTCTATTTCACTTCAATTTTATTCCCATAATAATACTTGGGCTGTGTATTCAGTAGCAGTTCCAATGCCATTTTTACCCGGGAGAATTTTTCTCTAAAGTGCACCCTTGCACCATCTGGTCCGGTTATATCCTGGGCATTAAAGGCAACAGCAGTTATCTGTTTGTGGTTGGCAATGAACAGGGCCCGTTCATTATGAAAGGATTGAGATATGATGGTAATATGGTCCTGTCCAAAAATATCCTTACATCTCAGTATGCTATCCAGTGTATGCAGACCTGCATAGTCAAGAAATATCTTATCTGCCGGTATGCCGCGGGCAATAAGATCTTTCTTCATCACTTCAGGTTCATTATAGTGTGTGGTCCGGTTGTCACCACTCACTATTAAATAATGAATTTTACCAGCTTTATATAGCGCTACGGCTGCCTCAATACGATACTGGTAATAGGGATTCAATTGTCTTTTCCGTAAGTATTTTGATGTACCAAGCAACAAGCCGGTCTTGTTTTCAGGAATAATGGAAATATCATTATAGGTCTGGCTTTTAGTGGAGTCTGTAACCCAGTTATTAATGCCGAGTATTGCAGCCGTAGCCAGCAATACCAAAACAACTATAAAGATGATACTACGGGTCAGACGTTTGCTCATTACAACAATAAAGGTTGTAATAAATATAATCATTTATTACAACCCTCCTACTTAAACGCTAATAGTGGAAGTTTATTTTGAGGCTATTGTAGCGCCACTCCCAATAACCGGTGCAGACACTTGCTTTGCAGCATTATTGGGGGTTTCTTTCCCTGCTGATACGCGTTTCAGGTTCAGTAAACCGGCACCTTTGCCGGTCTGTAAAAACAAAAAGATAACCATTCCTATAACCAATGCTGCCGCCAGTGAGGTTTTTAACCAGAATGGTTTTAAGTGCCCTGTCACCTTCCTTGATTTCTTGCCTGTTGATGGCCCCATTGAGTTGAGATGGATATCAGGATTATTAAGGCTAAAATGTGCTTTGAGAAAATTGCCGTTAAAATTTGAAGCGACAGCCAGCATTTCTTCTGGTGTATGCATAAATGCACCATCAATAGCATCGCTGCAAAAGGCACATCCGTTTACATGATGCTCTACAGCATGGCATTCTTCAATAGTCATAGTACCCGCAACGTATTCCTTTAACTGCCTTTTCGTTATACAGACACTGCTATCCAGTATGTGTGCTATTTTCTGTTTCATTGTTTCACGTGTTTCAACGCCTCATTTTTACTTTTTATTGTTTGCAAACCAGATTGTATATACTCCCGGACTTCCAATGCGCTTATTTTATACTCGTTGGCTATTTGTGCATAAGTCATGTCTTTAAGATAAAATGCTTCTATACACTGCCGCTCACTTTTGTTTAATGTTTCTAACGTTTCTTGTATCAACTTCAGCACACCATCTGTTACTTCAGTATTAGTAAAATTCGTACCGCCACTATTTATTACATTTTTTGTAACAAATGAGGCAGTTTGTGTATCTGAAACACACTGTTTGTTGATATAATTATACAACCACAATTTAAAATCTTCATCTATGTGGAATTTGTTGAGCCCCTCCATCAACTGCATAAAAAAGGCTTCCGCTTTTTCTTTAGCTATAGGTGCAGTATAATATTTCATGCAAATACCCAGTACAAGGTGACCGTACCGTTCAAACAAAAAATCAAACGCGATATCCTCGTGCCGGTGTAAGTAGCGATATACCAGTTCCTGGTCAGAAAGTTTCTTATATTCAGCTATTACAGCTGCTGTTTTCAGTTTCACTGGACGATGGATCTATACCCTTAATGCAGCAATAATCATTCCAATATGATTATCCGTTTAATAAGTTATGATTTTTAAGGCAAACGACTATATTTGTTCAAATAACTTTTTTATAAAATCATGAATATACTTTACCTGGTGCCAGTATTTGGAGTACTGGCTTTATTGTACACTTTCCTGAAAAGCGCATGGGTTACCAAACAAGATGCAGGCAACGACCGCATGAAAGAAATAGCCCAGTATATAGCCGAAGGCGCAATGGCTTTTTTGAAGGCTGAGTATAAAGTGCTTGCCTATTTTGTAGTTATCGCAGCTTTACTGCTGGCAGTTATGGGTTACAGCAGTTCTAACTGGCTTATAGCAGTAGCATTTATTATAGGTGCCGTTTTCAGTGCTTTAGCCGGGTTCATTGGTATGCGCATTGCTACTAAAGCAAATGTGCGCACGGCACATGCTGCAAGGACCAGCCTGAGCAAAGCGCTTGCCGTATCATTCGGTGGTGGCTCTGTAATGGGCCTGGGCGTTGCAGGACTGGCGGTATTAGGATTAGGTGGTTTATTCATTATTTTATTGCATGTATTTGCTCCAGGTGTTTTCACGGCTACTGCAAATGTTGCAAACGGCGATAATGTAAAGCTGTCTATCGAAGTACTTACGGGTTTTTCCCTTGGCGCTGAAAGTATAGCGCTGTTTGCACGTGTAGGCGGCGGTATATACACTAAAGCGGCTGATGTAGGTGCAGACCTGGTAGGTAAGGTGGAAGCGGGCATACCGGAGGATGATCCGCGTAACCCGGCAACAATTGCCGACAATGTGGGCGATAACGTAGGCGATGTGGCCGGCATGGGTGCCGATCTTTTTGGTTCTTATGTGGCTACGGTTTTGGCAACCATGGTTTTAGGCCAGGAAACTATTTCAATGGACCAGTTCAATGGTTTTGCGCCAATATTATTACCAATGCTTATTGCAGGTACAGGTATTGTACTATCAATGATAGGTACTTTGTTTGTAAGAATCTCTGAAAGTGCAGGTTTAAGTACCAAAGCAGTACAGAATGCGCTGAATATGGGTAACTGGGGTTCAATTGTCCTTACGGCTATTACCTCCTACTTCCTGGTAAACTACCTGCTTCCTGACGATATGATACTCCGCGATATCCACTTCTCTAAAAACGGTGTTATAGGCGCTATTATGGTAGGTCTTGCGGTAGGTACGTTAATGAGCATGATCACAGAATACTATACTGCAATGGGGAAACGTCCTGTGCTCAGCATCATACGTCAGTCATCTACAGGTAGCGCCACAAACATTATAGGCGGTCTTGCCGTTGGTATGGAAAGTACTTTCTTACCTATCCTTGTTTTAGCTGCCGGAATTTATGGTGCACATGCTTGTGCCGGTCTTTATGGTGTGGCTATTGCCGCAGCAGGTATGATGGCCACCACAGCTATGCAATTGGCTATAGATGCATTTGGCCCTATAGCAGATAATGCAGGTGGTATTGCCGAAATGAGCGAACTGCCTAAAGAAGTACGTGAAAAAACAGACATCCTTGATGCGGTAGGTAATACTACTGCTGCCACGGGTAAAGGTTTTGCAATCGCTTCCGCTGCACTTACATCACTGGCATTGTTTGCTGCCTACGTAGGTGTGGTTGAAAAAAATGGTTTCGATCTGCACAATGCCATCAATATATACCATGCTGATGTTCTTGCAGGTTTGTTCGTAGGTGCAATGATACCTTTTATATTCTCGTCACTGGCCATACGTGCTGTTGGTGAGGCTGCTATGGCAATGGTTGAAGAAGTTCGCCGTCAGTTCCGTACCATTCCCGGTATTATGGAAGGTACAGGCAAACCCGAATACGATAAATGTGTTGCCATTTCTACCAATGCGTCATTAAAGAAAATGGTACTTCCTGGCGCTATCACTATCATCTCTCCCCTGCTGGTTGGTTTCCTTATGGGCCCCGAAGTATTGGGTGGCTTCCTGGCAGGCGCTACTGTAGCGGGTGTGCTCATGGGTATGTTCCAGAACAATGCCGGTGGCGCCTGGGATAACGCTAAAAAATCTTTCGAAAAAGGTGTTGAAATAAACGGCGAGATCTACTACAAGAAATCAGAACCACATAAAGCATCTGTTACCGGCGATACGGTAGGGGATCCTTTTAAAGATACATCTGGCCCTTCTATGAACATCCTCATCAAATTGATGTCTATAGTAGCCCTTGTCATTGCCCCTACCATCGCGAGCCTGTGGAGCAACAAACCGCACACCGCTAAAGCCCCTGTAAAACAGGAAGTACATTATACCGTAAAAACGAGTGTGGCTATCAAATAAATAATAACCTTAATTTAATATCAGAAAATCAGTAGCCCTGGCCTTTAGGTCGGGGCTTTTTAATTAGTAAATATTATGCTTTAGTCCAAATGAAAAACACACGGATTCCGGATTCCATACAAAAGTGATGCTACATTTCATTTTAGCAATAAAGAGTCGGCAGCAAATGATCTCAAAAGAACTAAAGCGTGTCCTGTTGAAGATCATTTAACTATGATCTTCAACTATTTTAATAATTGATTTCTTTAAAAAGAACTCCAGACCTCAAACTTGTTGATTTTAAATAATAAAATGATTAACTTAGAAGTAAGGGAGAGAGCAATTTTTTAAGAAGAGTAATAATGTACTAACCATTTGAGACCCAATTGGTTTTACAGCCTTTTTATGTTTCCTTCCTTGCCGTTGCGCATCCTTTATCAGACTAAAGAAATAAACACTTTAAAAAATAGATATACCTATTTATGGAAAACCATATGAGTGCATCAGAACAGCGGTTATTTTCTATAATAAAATATGCCCCATTAGGTGTAATAGAGATCGATCAAAACGGAGTTATACAAAATATGAACCTTAAAGGTGAGGAATTGTTGATGCCTATCATATCCGCATATAATCTTAGCTCTGAAAATTTATTTCCAATATTTAGATATGTGAACGAAGTACTTACAGAAAGGATACAGAGTTTTCCTGAAGAAAGTGGACTTATTGCACATAATGAGACCCACACATTTCTAATGCCTTTACCAGGTGGAGATACCACAACCTACTTCAATGTAATGGTCAATAAAATGGATGCATCATGCATCATGGTAAGTTTTGATGACATTACTGAAAAACACTTAAAAGAAGAGGCAATGCGGTTAGCTGTATTGGATAAGGCGGTTGAAGAAGGCAAGTATGAGATAGCTTCAGGGGTATTGCATGATATAGGCAATGCGGTTGTCGGATTTGGGTCTTACCTTACACGTATAAGACGTGTAACAGAAACGAATAGCGTGGAGAATTTGAGACAATTAGCCGGTTTTTTTGAAGCTAATTTACAGAACTTGTCAACAGTTCTTGGCTCCGCAAAGTCACAAGCTATCATCGATATGCTCAATGGCATAAGCGAACTTCAAACGACTCACCAGGAAGAAATAAATAAAACTGTTACTGAGCAACTTAACATAGTCAACCATATCCAGGAGATATTAAATATCCATCGGCAATACCTCACGGGGCGCGAAACACAAGAAAGAAGACCTGTAAACCTGCGCAGTATTATTAATGATTGCACATCAATGCTTTTAGCATCGGCAGATAAAAAAGCAATAGCCATTTCTATAAGTAGCCCTCCCGATCTGCCAATTATAAAAGGAGATCGCACCAAGCTAATGCAGGTAATATTGAATATACTCAAAAACAGCATTGAAGCCATTGATATGAATGCTCCTGAAAAAAACATTTCTATCAGATTATACGCTCATTTTAATAAGCTTATACTACAAATGCAGGATAGTGGATCTGGATTTGATGAGGCAAATGGCAAATTGATCTTTGACAGAGGGTTTACTACTAAAACAACCGGTACCGGCCTTGGTTTATACAATTGCCGGATGATCATTGAAACCCATGCCGGAGCCATCAATATTACGAGCGATGGGCCGGGAAAAGGCGCTATCACTACTATTGAGCTCCCAATACAACAACCAGGTAAAAAATAATTTGCATTTAAATTCAAACATATAATTGTAATGAGAGAAACAATTAATACCTCTGTATTGGTAATAGACGATGAGGAGATGGTTCGGGATAATATAGAAGACATTCTTGTTCCCAGGCACCACATATACGATAGCGGGCGCATCAACGCCGCAGCAAATATATTATTTGATACTCCACAGCCTGTGCTTACATCAAGCACAAGCAATATTCCAAATTTCATCGTTCACAAGGCAGCCAATGGAATGGAGGGTCTTGAAATGGTAAAAAAATCGATCCTTGCAAACAAACCTTATGCTGTCATTTTTTTGGATATGCGAATGCCCGGCTGGGACGGGTTGGAAACAGCCATAGAGATAAGAAAATACGACAACAAAGTTGAGATCATTTTTGTTACCGCATTTAGCGACCGGTCAATAAGCGACATAGTAGCTAATGCCGGACAAAATATAGGCTACCATTGCAAACCATATGCCTCAGAAGAGATCATACAATTAGCTACCAAAGCGGTTACTGACTACGGCAAATTGCGAAATTTGGAAAGGTTGATAGAGATCATCTCTTCTATTAATCTTGAGGAACACCAATTGAATCCATTGTTGCATAATATATTGGATCAACTGGCACTTTATATAGATACCGACATGGCGCTCCTTGGGAAGCTGCATGACGACTATACGTATGAAAAAATATTTTCGATAGGCACAATCGAAGAAAAGATCGATGTAGAACAATTGATAACCAAGATCAAAAGTATAGATATTGCAGTAGAAGAAGTAGTGCTGATGGACGATATCATCCTCGCAAAAATGGATAACTATAGCATTTTTGCAGTGTTGAAAAAGGATCATAAACTTAAAACAGAGAAATTATATCTTCTAAAACTATTTGTGCAAAATGCGGCAAAAGCCGTGCGCAATGCAGAATTACACGAAAAACTATTACAGAAAGAAAAATTATCAGCCATAGGCAAGGCCGTAGGGATGATGATGCACGATCTTCGTTCTCCAATACAAAGCCTCAAAATTATTGCTGAAATGATGCGGGAGGAAAATGTGCAGAATGAATGGCTTGATGTAATAGACATGTGCGGAAAACAGGTGTCTGAAATATTTGAGGACTTTTTAGATTTCATAAATGTTAACCCAATAAAAAAGTCTCCTGTTCATCTACATGAAATTATTGAAGATGGCATCAAAATGACTGAATCGAGATCAGATGTCACTCAAGTTATAATCGACAGGAATATCAGTGGAGACACAGTTATCTGGGGCGATAAAAGCAAGCTGAAAAGAGTTGTGATGAATGTGGTCAATAATGCTATAGATGCATTATTGGATCACAAGGTCAAAGCTCCACATATCAGTATTGTAACTGAAGCGAATGAGATAAACAACACTGTAGTTATACAAATACGGGATAATGGTCCTGGTATTCCTCCAAGCATCATTAAAACTCTTTTTGATCCATTTATTACAAAGGAAAAAAGCAATGGTACAGGTTTGGGGTTAGCCATAGTAAAGCAATATGTTACTGCTCATGGTGGTACCGTATCAGTAGAGAATAATGACGGCGCTTTTTTCACTATTATACTGCCTGTATCCAGTGCAGGTATAGAGGATAATTGATGTATTGCGAATCTTTTTAGACAATACACCCAAAGGTATTAGCACCAGAATTGTGAAACCTCAAGTGCTTTTTCAAACAAACCTAAAGAGATATATGGAGAACGTGAATGACATTTATCAATTGATGATAGAAGGCATTGAAGACTATGCCATACTGCTTCTGGATGTAAATGGTAATATTAAAACCTGGAACAAAGGGGCTGAAAAAATACATGGATATAAAGCACTAGATGTCATTGGGAGAAGTTTTAGAATATTTTATACACCAGATGATCAACAAAAATCACTGGCTGAAAAATTATTAAAAGAGGCTGAAACTAATGGAAGAGCTGCATTTGAAGGGTGGCAGGTAAAGCAGGATGGAACATTTTTTTGGGGTGATAGTGTTATTACAGCTGTCTATGACCATCAAATAATTGTGGGCTTTACTAAGATCACGCATGATCTCACAGGCATTAAAAAGCAAACTGATTTTGACCGGAACAATCTCTTTGCACTGATAAATAACACAAACGATCTTTTATGGAGTATAAATACAGATTACCAGCTAACAGCATGTAATAATGCGTTTGAAGGAATGGTAAAGTACATGTCGGGGAAGCCTATTATCAAGGGGCACAATGTGCTTGCAGAAGGCTTTAGTGCAGAGCAACTGGAACGTTGGAAAGAGTTGTACAAACGGGCCTTTTCAGGGGAAACATTTATGATAACAGAATACACAGACAACCCGGTGGAATTCTGGTCTGAAATTTCTTTTTACCCTATCCATGAAGAAGGTAAGATTATTGGAACCGCCTGTTATTCGCGTAATGTTACTGAAAAAAAACTGGCAGAAGCAGAAATAAGGAACAGTGAAGATACCCGGAAGCTGATCATGGATTCTGCAATGGACGCAATTATCTGTATCAACCAGTCAGGAGTTGTTACATTTTGGAACCCAAGAGCTGAAAAAATGTTTGGGTGGAGCGCAAAAGAAATGCTGGGCAGCTATTTAGTTGATATGATCATTCCCCTGGAACATCGAAAACAGCATGTTGAAGGAATACAACATCACCTTCTTTCAGGTGAAGGTCCTATACTGAATAAGCTTATAGATATTACCGCCCTGAACAAGGACGGAAAAGAATTTCCAATTGAATTAACAATAGTTCCCATTACTCAAAGCGGGAAAGTATTTTTCTGTGGTTTTATCCATGATACAACTGAACGCAAGCTTGCAGAAAAAAAAATAATAAAGGCCAATCGTCTGTATGCATTTATTAGCCAGATCAATCAGACTATAGTACATTCTGATAGTAAACAAACTGTTTTTAAGGAAGCTTGCCGTATTGCAATAGAGTTTGGAAAATTTAAGGTAGCCTGGATTGGAATAATTAATGAAACAGACAAAAAAATAAATCTCATTGAAGAATATGGTATGCAGCCTGATGATATCGCACTATTTACAAATATTCAATATAAAAACAATGGCCCGCAGGATCAGGTAGTGCAATCTGGGAACCACTATGTCTGTAATGATATTGAGAACGATCCTGAATTTATACATTGGAAGTCTATTGCCTGGGGGCGGGAATGGCGATCTTGTATAACACTTCCTATAAAAAAATCGGGGAAGATCATAGCTACTTTCAATGTTATTTCGTCCGAAACAAATTTCTTTGATGAGGAGGAAATTTCGCTACTTAAAGAAGCCACCAATGATATCTCGTTTGCCATAGAAGTTTTTGAAAAGGAGAAGCACCGGAAGCAAATGGAGGCAAAAGTAACACATAGTGAGCTTCGGTTAAAACAAGCACAAGCCATTGCCCACTTTGGTAGTTGGGAACTTGATTTTTCAACAGGTATTGCTGAATGGTCTGAAGAAGCATGCCGGATCTATGGGATGCCGCTTGATGAAAACGTGCACACTTATGAATCATGGGTATCGTTTATCCATCCTGAAGACCTGGAGTATGTAATGAAAGTTACAAAGGAAAGCCAAGCTACGTTTAGCGATTCGAGCTTCTATCACCGTATCATCCGCAAGGATGGCAGTATACGGCATATACACTCACAGGCACAGTTTCAATTCGACAGTGCGGGAAAGCCCATTGGGCTATATGGAGTAGCACATGACATTACCGGAATGAAGGAAATAGAAAATGCCCTGCAGCAATCAAAAGAAAACATCAGGCTTATTGTCGATCTGATACCTCAAGCCATTTTCGCAAAAGATTATAATGGGAGGTTTGTCTTTGTGAATAAAAGTTTTGCAGAGCTGTACGGCACTACACCAAAACAAATAGTATATAAAACGTTATCAGAAGCAATTCCCGGTAAAAATGAACCTGAATACTTTCTAAAACAGGATCAGGAGGTAATACTTACCGGGCAGACCAAAATAATTCCTGAAGCCATCTTTAGCGACTATACGGGGGCAAAACGTGTGTTCTATACAGTCAAGGTACCCTATACACTTCCCGGCAGAAACGAAAAAGCAGTACTAGGTATTGCAATGGATATTACCGATCAAAAGCTTGCAGACGCAGAACGCAATAAAATGATCACAGATATTATTCAACGCAATAAAAACCTGGAACAATTTTCTTATATCGTTTCACATAACCTGCGTGCACCTGTTGCTAATATTCTTGGCCTGGCAGATTTGCTGCAGATCACAGAAAATAGTAAAGAGGAGGAACAAATGATGATGCATGAACTCTCCACATCAGTAAAAAAACTGGACACCGTAATTCAGGATTTGAATTATGTGTTGCAGGTAAAACACGAGATCAATGAGAAAAGAGAAGCTGTAAAATTCTCTCAGTTATTGAAAGACATTCAACAAAGTATAGAAAATCTGCTCAGAAGTAAGGATGTAAAGATAATTAGTGACTTTTCTGAAATTGACGAAATACTTACGCTAAAAAGTTACCTCTACAGTATTTTCTTCAATCTCATTTCAAATAGTATCAAATACCATCGTCCCGGCATACCGCCTGTAATAGAAATAACAAGCACAAAACACGACGGTAACATTGAACTGGTATTTAAAGACAATGGTTTAGGAATAGATCTTGAATTAAGAGGAAGCCAGGTTTTTGGCCTCTATAAACGTTTTCACCAGCATACAGAAGGTAAGGGTATGGGGTTGTACATGGTAAAAACGCAAGTGGAAACACTGGGAGGCAGAATAACAGTAGAAAGTGAAGTAAATAAAGGAACTGCATTCAAAATTGTATTTGGGAATATTTAGGCTAAACAATAAAAATTGGCTTTAGCCAAAATGACGTTACTCATTTTTTACTTCCAGGTAAAAACGTACGTTATTTTGTAATAAAATACCCCAATAATATTTTTATAGGTTAATTTCAACCCCATGAACCTGGGCTGTTTTGCACGTTACATATGCTGTGTATTTTTTTGCACCCTGCCATCATTACTATGGGCGCAACGCTATCCTTTTTTCAACCTGAATGTGGAGAATGGGCTGGTGCAATCACAGCCATCATGCCTTGTGCAAGATAAAACCGGCAATCTGTGGATAGGGACCCTTGGCGGACTATCTCGCTACGATGGAAAAGCCTTTACTACATATACAGTGCGAAATGGCATGCTGGATAACAATGTACGTACCCTGGCTACTGACAGCAGCGGCAATCTATGGGTGGGTAGTAGCGAAGGTTTATCTCAATACGATGGGAAAACTTTTAAGAACTATGTATTTAAGAACGCAGAAAACAACCTGGCATCTTCTGTAACTTCTATCAAAACAGGCGGCAGGGATACCATATGGTGTACAGCCGCAGGCAGGGTGTATTATGTTACAAAAGGAAAACCACAACTATACAAAACACCCGCAAGCAACGCATATGTTACAGCTATTTTGCCAGACAATAAAGGTTTTTGGCTGGCAAAGCAAGGGGTAGTTTATTATCACCATCACAACGTCTGGGACAGCCTGTCCTTCACCTCGCTGGCACCCAACGGCAAACCACCTGTCATCACTAAAATATATAAAGACAAACAAAACAAGATCTGGCTCACTTCAAATGCCGGACTATACTATATAGATAGCGGCGCTATGAAGATAGCCACCTTAAATGGCCAGCCGCTAACCACCCTGCCAGCACTTCTTGCCATTACCGAAGATGATTATGGCGCTATTTGGCTGGCTACATATAGCGGGGCTATACGCTATACACCCAAAACTTTACAATACTATAATAAGCGCAATGGCCTGAGCGACAACATATTTACCGATGTGCTTACCGATGCTGAGGGCAACCTATGGCTGGCTAGCGACGGACAAGGCATCTTCCGGTATTCAGGTACACAATTTACCGCGCTCGATGAAAGCCTGGGGCTGCCAAGCGCACAAATAATGGGCATAGCCTCTGACCATGCAGGCAAACTTTACCTGGGCACTTACGATGCCGGCCTGTACACCTTTCAGGATGGTGTAATAGCGCCGCTGGCATTCCCGGCCAACCCTACCCCATCTATAACCGCACTGGCATATACACATGATGGACGGCTATGGATAGGTACCCGCGCACAAGGGCTTTGGCGTTACGATAAAATATTTAAAAACTATATGGTGCCCATGCACCATTTACCGTCCAATAGCATAGCAGCTTTATATACTGATACTTCAAAACGCCTGTTCATCGGCTTTCCCAATGGAGCCATTGTGGTGGTACACGATACGTTCAAAACCATTCCTGTTACTGCTTCTGTTTCGTCATTTATACAGATCGGCCACGACAGTGTGTTAATGGCCACAAGCAGGGGAATAAAACTTTATAATGAAGGGAATGTTACAGACTTCAAAACCAATACAGCAACAGACAGTTTCGTAGCCGAATGTTTAGCCATACAGGGCGATCGTTTGTGGATAGGTACCAGCGACAATGGTGTAATTGCCTATAACATGCACACGGGCAAGTCCATCATCATCAATAAAAGCAACGGCTTACAGTCTGACTTTATTTACAACATCACTACAGATAAAGAGGGTAACGTATGGGTAGGAACAGGTTTTGGCATACACAAAATAACACTAAAGGGAACTGAACCTGTAGTAACCTTCTATGGCCGGGAAGATGGTATTGCAGGCATGGAAAGTAACCATAACGCAGTGTTGAATATGAAGGATGGCAGCATATGGTTTGGCACCACAAATGGCGCATTCCATTACCAGCCCGATTCAAAGATCATCTCATCGCAGCCTATAAGTATTGTTATGCAGTCTGTAAAATTGTTTGGCGAAAATATTACAGATACTACCTGGTACGATAGCACAGACAATTGGTACAAGGTGCCATACAACCTGCACTTGCCTTACAAAAAGAATAACATTGCATTTACATTCAAAGCCATAACGCTTAGTGGCGATCAACATTTGTTGTATCGCTATAAAGTGGTCGGTCTGGATGCTCCATGGTCCGACTGGTCTGCAACCAATACAGTATCATATTCTGCTTTGCCTCCCGGGCAGTATGTACTACATGTGCAATGCAACGGTGGTACAGGTGATAAACAGATACAAGAGCTGGTTTATCCATTTGAGATCATTACCCCTTTTGAAAAAACAAAATGGTTCAAACTTGCCATACTCGGCATATGCATACTGGCAGGCATTGGGTTCCAGTACATCATAAACACGCGCAAGCAACGCCGATTAAACCTGCTAGCGAAACTGCGTGCCGAAGAACAAGGTAAGATTAGGATGCGCACAGCCGAAGATTTTCATGATGAGGTAGGGAATAAACTTACCCGCATCAATGTATTGGTAAATGTACTAAGGGGCAAGCTGGGCAAACTAGCTCCCGACTCGGAAAGGCTACTTGCCCAGATAGAAGAGAATACCGGGCAATTATATAGTGGTACCCGCGATATCTTATGGTCTTTACAACCATCTAATGATAACCTTTACGAAATACTACATCGCCTCCGCGATTTTGGTGTCGATTTGTTTCAGGACACTGAAGTAGATTTTGAGTTTGTAGGTACTGATGAAAAATGGCGTAAGTACTCCCTTCCACTCGACATGAGCCGCAACCTCATCATGATATTTAAAGAAGCATTAAACAACTGCCTTAAATATTCTAAAGCTACACATGTAAAGCTGGATGTGCATTTTAAGGGCAGGGATGTACTGCAAATGGTACTTACCGATAACGGGATAGGTTTTGATGTACGCACTATAAAAAAAGGCAACGGCATCAACAATATGAATGTGCGTGCCTTGCGCTTTAACGCTCGTCTCTATATCGACTCCAGGCCTGGTAAAGGAAGTATCATCAACCTTACATTTAAAATACCGTCTAAAAGGGGATGACAATCTCATTAAACTTTCTCAACTTTAATAAAAACAAAGTATGAACCGTGATGCAGATATAAGTGTTGCCATTATTGAAGATGATGAAACACTTCGGGAAGGATATTCTTTTCTTATAGGCAATGTAAAAGGCTACAGAATAGCGGGTTGCTACCCATCGTACGAGGCTGCTGCAAAAAAAATAGTACAGGATAATCCAGACGTTATATTACTGGATGTAGAGCTCCCCGGTATATCTGGCCTGGATGCTCTGCCCAAAATAAAAAAGCTGTTGCCCGATGTACATGTGCTCATACTTACGGTGTACGACCAGGACACTCTTATTTTTAAAGCCCTTAGCAACGGGGCTGCCGGCTACCTGACAAAGAATACACCACACGAAAAAATAACAAATGCAATACAGGAAGTAATGGAAGGCGGTGGCCCTATGAGCGCTAACATAGCCCGCATGGTCATCCACTCTTTTCAGCGTAGCGAGACTTCCCCACTCACCCGGCGCGAAACTGAGATACTGGAACAGATAGCTACAGGCAAGAGCCGTAAACGCATAGCACAAGAGCTGTTTATTGATATGGAAACCGTAAAATCGCACATTAAGAATATATATCACAAACTGGACGTCCATTCAAAAGCTGATGCGATCAAGCTAGCCAAGGATAATAAGTTTATTTAAATTGGGGTAAATAACTTGGCAGATAGACTTATACAACCATTCAATATGATGTTAATTTTGGGAAGATGTGTATCAACATATTATCATTTTCAGGAGTAATTTTTATACATTTGTTTTTGTAAAAGAAAATGGGCAATACCTTACTACTTTTCTTTTTTATTATTATATTTATCTAACTTATTGTTCAATACCTATTAATATTGTCAGGTTGTAAAAACTAACTACTATGCGCACGGTATTATTGATGATTGCTGCAGCGCTGGCCATTGCCTTATACAGAATGATAAGCAAGGGCGGTAAGTCATATTCATATGCAGGTACGCAAACCATTGCTTACCTGGATGATGGGTCTGAGCATGTAGTGAATGGCAATGAAGCTGGCTCCGTTATCATCACCAACAAAACAGTTATCCTGGACGGTGCTGAATATTGCTACAAACCAATGGGCAATGAACTGCAGCAGGCTGCTCTTGAATATGACAATGCAGACCTGAGTAGCATAAGGGTGTTCTTATCACATGGCGAAAAGCTGTTCTTCATCAAGAAGGTACACTCTGTAAACAAGAAGCCAAATGTTACTGCAAGCGTAACATTATCTTACTAAACAATATCAGTAATTTATTGTTGTTAACCCATGTACAGGGTATGCTCTGTGTCGTATAGTGATTTTTATACGTGGTAAAAACCATATTTTCGCTATAGATATTTGTCGGCATACCTTTGAAAGACTTTTACAGGATACTTGAAGTAACACCAAACGCCCCGTTGTCCGAAATAAAACAGGCATACAGACGGTTGGCGCATCAGTATCATCCTGACAAGAACCAAAGCCCATTTGCAGCTGCACACTTCCAGCAACTGCATGAAGCATACAATATGCTCAGCCATCCCGATAGACGCCGTAAATATGACGAAGAACGCTGGCTCAATGGCATGGGAACCCGGTTAAATGATCAGCACATTATTACAGCCGATTGGATATTACTGGAAGCTATAAAGCTGCACCAACACATAGCCAGGATGGATACCTACCGCATGAGTCATACCGCCCTGCACGATTATGTAATGCTCCTCCTTTCAGATGCTCATCTGGCAATATTGCAGCAGCACGCCGATGATGAACTGAACCGCAAAATAGCTACCGAAATATTGTATGTAACTGCAAGTTTAAAAAGCCCCTACATACAGCAGGTTGCTACACGGCTATCTCAACTGGCTGAAGGCGATAATGAACTGCTCACCGACATCTATAATGTACAGCAACGGCGCCTGCAGGCCGAGAAAAGAAACAACCTGGTGCCTTATGTGGTAATAGCTATTACCATACTACTATGCCTGTTCATGTACATATATGGCAGGTAAAGTTTCAGCACATGTTGCTTACCATTTATTGGTCCTGTCTTCTGCAAAGAAATCATTAAGTGCCGAAACTATCTGTTTTGCGCCTGCTCCATATAGCATGGTTTGGTGGTTACCCTCTACCCCAACATAAGTACAGTTTTGCATCATACCAACTGTTTCAAGTGCAAGTTCTTTCGGCAGCAATGGAGCATCCAGCGTATAGATACCGGTAGCATTAATGAGTATAGCCGGCTGTTCAATACTACTTATATAGTCTGGCCATGGCTCGCTGAGTACACTTACTGCTGCTGCCCCTATGTGTGCTATTTTGCTCCTGGGGGTTACACTGCCGTCTGGCAGCGTTTCTACATCAGCCTCGTAGTAGCTCAGCATACTATCTTCCCAGAAGGTATTATAGGGTGCAGTCTTCACCTTTTGCAGGTATTCGTCAAAAGAAGAGAAGGTCATTCCCAGCCGGCTCAGCGCAGGTGTAAGCATTTCGCGGGTATTGGGGTGCATTTTAGCTGCTGCATCCAGCAATATCATTTTCTTCACCCGGTCAGGATAATGATAGGCAAGGTAAAAAGTAAGCAAGCCTCCAAAAGAATGTCCCCCTATCAGCGCTTCCTGTATCCCCAAAAAATCCAGCAAGCCTATTATATCCTTTGCATGATCGGGAATAGTATAGCTTTCTGGCTGGTCACTCATCCCGCGCCCTCTCAGGTCCACGCTGATCACTCTGAATTCTTTATCCAGGCCGGCAGCTATCAGGCCGTCAAATGCATGTGCATTGGCAGTAAGCCCGTGCATCAATACAAGTGTAGGTCCATCGCCATAAAAGTCAAGATAGTGCAGGCGTATGCCGTTGGTTGTTATATACTGAGAAGTGAAAGACATTCGTAAATATACGCAGAGGTTATTACATACTACGCAATCAACAAGCAGCTATGGCGGTGCCTTCTTTTACATGCACAAAGAAGTACATGTTGCGGTCGTAACGATATTTATACAGCAGCTCTTCTGGCAGGTTGTAAATACTGCCGGTAAGCCTTCTGTAAAGCGCAGCAGCAAGTTTGCGGCCATGCAAATAATTTTCCAGTCTGAAGTAATAGGTATTACCGGCACCATACCGGGCCATAAATTCAGATTCAGAGGCCTCAACATCGCCCGTAATGCAGACATTGAAATCGTAATGGCGGTCGTTACCCCTAAAGGTATCCGGACACATTTTATGCAGAACGTCTATAAGCGTTACCATTACATTCAGATCGTTTAAAAATCTGATGTAAACTTACATAATGCTTAAAACCCAATGCATTAAGAAATCATCAAGAAAAGGTTAAGCTACTGTATCATCCTTAAAATGTAGCGCTATCTTCATTTCTTCTATTACATTATAAATGATGGGACACCTGCCATAGTGCAGTAAGGTACCTAGTAAGCGCTCTTTAAAACCATCCTTGTGCAGGTGCGGAAAATCCTTGCATTCAGTAAAACGGTGCTCATATATACTACACATATTGCCCGTTAAAAATGCACAGGGAACTATATTGATAAAATGCCTGCCTCCAAGACTGGTCTCTATATATCTTTCATTGGTTTCCTCTTGCGATAGCTGTAGATTTCCACTAAGGGTAATTACTTCTTCATCCGTAACATTGATCACCAGCGTCTTGCAGCAATTGCCGCATTGGGTGCAGTCAATAGCAGCGCTTACCCGGTCATTTAAGTCATGAGCCAGCGTATCCGTACGCTCACCGTCCTGCCGCTTCACAAAACGAAGGAAATGGTCATTTTCCTCTTCTTTGCTTAAGGCTTCCTTTGCAATAACATTAAGGTCTGTTTCGTATGTATTCTGCAATGGGTGTTATTAAACAGCAAAAATACCAGTTTATTTGCCAGGAACTCTACCAAAACATTACATGTTTATTCTCTTGGTGTCCTCAGCATCAGTACTATGTATCCTGGCTTCATACTTCTTACCAAAATTATAAGTAAACGTTATGCCGCATTCACGGGTGTGCCATTTATAGTGGTTCAGAGCATTCACACTATCTGTCGCAAAACGTTCGCCATATCCATTCACGTTGAAGGGGTCAGAAACGGTTAGTTTAATAGTGGCTGTATCGTGCAACACTTTTTTAGCTACGCCAAAATCCATCCATTGCGAAGGCAGACTTACAGCGGTTGCCGATTCTATGCTTGTACCTGCAAAAATGTACTGCCCTTCTGCAGTCCAACCCTTACCCAGCGTAAATTGCGAGTTAAAACTCATATAGCTGGCTGTACCACCTACCGATATTGGTCTGCTCGCATTACTGTCATTATACCATCCGTAAAACAATTCTCCGCTTGCTGACAATTGCCACCACTTAAATAACAACTTATTATAGCTGATCAGTAAACCTACTGAGGCCGATGATGATGTATTTTCCTCCGTACTGATGGTGGCCAGGGTTGCCGTATCTGTTTTGATGACACCAGTTATGCCGTCTGTAGTGTGCCTTACTTTTACGGTAGTGATCAACTCATTTTTGTAGTTATGTTTTAGTTCTGCATAGTAACTGTATTGGGGCTGTAACTCCGGGTTACCCGTTCTGTACTCATACTTGTCTGCAAAATCAATAAAAGGGTTCAGCGATTGATAGTTAGGGCGCTCTATCCGGCGGCCAAAGTTGACTTCAAATTGATGCTTATCGTTCAGCTTATAGCTTACAAACGCAGTAGGAAACAACGCCAACCTACTCTGTGAGATGTGTACATTACCCGCAAGCTGTGTACCATCAATATTAGTCTGTTCGGCCCTTACGCCTGCTTGCACTTCCCATTTTTTGCCCATGCTTTTGCGGGCATTTGTGTATAGCGCATTAATGTTTTCACTGTACAAAAAGTGGTTGCTGCGGGTAGGATCTGGCACCCACACATTATTCTGGAACAATGAATAGTCGGCCTTGTCATTTATTTTTGAAAGGCTGCTCTTAAAGCCGGTCTCCAGTTTTACATCATTAGCCAGTACAGTACTAAGATCATCTTTTATGTTATAGATATTTATCGAAGCTGGCATATTGCCTTGCAGGTATAAGTCATCAATTTGCTGATTTTGTACATCATAATCTTTATTGTCCAGGAACTGTTGCAGCGTCTTGTAATACGCCATACAGTTAACATCCACGGTCATGTTGGTTTGCTTGTCGATGTCATACTTCCAATAAGCATTTGCCAGGAAATTTTGCCGTACAAAGTGTTGCGGTGTAAATGCAATACTGTTTATTGTGGTATTACCTGCAGGGTCGTTGATTGCAGTATAACTATTTGTATTCTCATGATTAGGATGATACGTGCCAGTTAAAGCTCCACCCAAAGTTATTTTGTCATTTAAAGTGTAATCAGCGCCCATTTTTAGCTGGTAGTTGGCAAATATTTCCTTTGAATAGGAATTTTCCTGGATGACATCCAATGGCGTTTGTGTAGCGGCATCTTTAAGTGTCCTGGCGTTGCTGGTCCACTGCCAGCCTACACCATCATAATGATTGATATTGGCCATCAGGTTCAACTTCTTCTTCTTATAATTCAGCAGTATGTTCTGGTTGTCATGCGGATAAACGCCTTGCCCATATGTGGCTGTTACCGACCCATTAAATCCGTTGCTCTTTTCCCTCTTCGTCTTTATATTGATGATACCCGCCACACCCGCTGCATCGTATTTTGCAGAGGGTTGCGTGATCAGTTCCAACTGTGCTACTTCATCCGATGATAGCGTCTTTAAATAATCCGCCAGCCCATCGCCACTCAGGTAAGTTTCCCTACCGTCTATCAATATGAGCACACCTTTATTTCCTTGCAGTGATATATTGTTCTGTCCATCTACAGTTACTCCCGGCGATTTTTTCAACAGCTCCAGCACATTGGTACCTGCCGATAATATAGATGCATCAACATTCACAATTGTCTTCCCAAGCCCGGTCTCAATAAATGGCTTCTTACTGCTCACGGTCACTTCTTTCAGCAAATTAATCTCCTTTTGCAGTGTAACAGAAACAGTCTTATTTTCTGTAAGAACCACCTGCTGCAATTGGGTCTTATAATTTAATGCAGCAACATTTAGGATATAATTGTTTGCAGGCAGGTCTGCTATCTTAAAATTACCGCTATCATCCGTATAGTCCGATTGTACCCACGATGAGTCAGCAGCTTTCAGTACCGATATGGTAGCCACAGGCACGCCTCTATCTTCAGCATTCTTCACGCTGCCCTTCAGTGTATAGTTTTGGGCGCACACAGTATGGCCAGCGCCGACGATAATTGCAAGGCAAACAACAATTCGCAACATAGGCTAAGTTTTTAAGTACAATAAAATAAGGGGTACTAACAATCAGACGTATCCCAGCTCCTTACCGTTGGCTTTAAAATACGGATTACAATTTCTTTAACTTTTTATGTCTGACACAAAAAGGGTGGGGATAAACCCCACCCCTACGGAATCTTATAAATCGATCTCTTTAATTCAAACTCCTGAAATCCACCGGAACCAACTTACTTACACCAGGCTCCTGCATCGTCACACCATATATCACATCAACAGCAGCCATTGTCTGCTTGTTGTGCGTTACAATGATGAACTGCGAGTTATCGCTAAATTGGCGTATCATCTTGGTGAACTTGCCCACGTTGGCATCATCCAGCGGTGCATCCACCTCATCCAATATACAGAACGGAGCCGGCTTGATGAGGTAAATAGCAAACAGGAACGCCGTCGATGTCAACGTCTTCTCCCCTCCTGATAGCTGTGTGAGTGTGCTTGGTTTCTTACCTTTAGGTTGCGCGTATATTTCTATACCACTGTCCGCAACATTGTCTGGGTCGGTAAGGCGCAGGTCGCAACTATCTTCAGGCGTAAATAACGCTTTGAATACAGTTCCAAAGTTTTCACGCACCAGGTCAAACGTCTCTTTAAACTTGCTGTTGGCAGTCAGCTCCACCTCTTCTATGGTCGATAGCAATGAATCTTTAGCGGTTACCAGGTCATTGCGCTGCTCTACAATAAAATCGTGACGGGCTTTAATTTCTGTATAAGCTTCAATGGCTGTTGGGTTTATTTCGCCCATGTTTTCGAGGCGCTTTTTCATGCGTTCGCTCTCGGCTGTAAGCTCTTCTACTGTCTGCAGGCCTGTGCGGGCCTCATCCAGTATCTGGTCTATATTCAGTTTAAATTCTATCTGCAGGCGCTCGTTGATACCCGCCAGTTTCAGCTTCATGTCATTCAGCTTATCCTTTATGCCGGTCAGCAGCATCTCTGCCTGTTCCTTCTCTCTCCGCTTCTGGTTCAGTTGTCCTTCTTGCGCGGCAATAGCATTGCGCATGGCATAGAAGGCCCTGTCTTTTTCATTCAGTATCTTTTCTTCACCTTCCTTCTTCAGTAGCAGTTCATACAGTTCATTATCGCCGCTGTGCAGGTTCTTTTCTGTATCAGCTATCTGCCCACCTATCTGTTGCAGTTGCTCGCTATTGGTGGCCACCTGCTTCTTCAGGTCGTTCACCTGGTTGGTGCGGAAGGTCAGTTCCTGCTTTAGCCCCTCTACCTTGCTTTGCTGCTTGGTGTATTGTATGTTTTGCTGGTTGTATTGCTGGGTCACAAAGTTGAACTCCTGCTCCACACCTGCAAACTCATGGGTTGCAGCTTGTATATTTTGTTGTAGTGTTTGTAGCTTTTCTGTAATCGTATCTAGTTCGTTACGCGTATCGCTTATGCTGTCGTGCGTATGGTCCAGTTGTTCCTGTAGGTCAGCTATACGTTTTTGCCCGGCGGTGTTCAGCTGTTCAAAGTTCTCCGCACGATTGTTCAGGTTCACTACCTGGTTTTGCAGTTTGTTTATTTCCTGGCGTGCCAGTTCTATCGCCCTGTCATTCAGGTCGCGATTAAACCCTGCTATCAGTGTTTGGGTATCGCTCAGGTATTGTTTCAGTTTGGTGGTAGAGCTGGTCAGTTCTGCTATCTCTTTAGCCAACCGTTCCAGGTTCTTACCCCTGCCTATTTTATTCCCTTCAAACAACCCTATCGATCCGCCACCCAGTGTATATTTACCCCTCACCATCTTACCGCTCTGCTCCACCAGCACGAAACCGTTTTGCAGATCGCTGTGCAGTACATTGTTACCATCCTTGGTAATATATACATGCCCCAGCAAGTGCTGCGCCAGCGCTTTGTACTGCTCGTCTATGGTTATTACGCTCAGGGCAGGTATCGCATCAGCAGGTGCGGTGTGCGTACTCGGCTGGTAAGCCGCAAACCTATCCAGCACAAAGAAATTGGCCTTGCCTTTTTTATTGTGCTCCAGCAGAGTTACAGCCTTGGCCGCCTCATCTATATTATCAACTAAGTAGTAGTTCAGGTAATTATCCAGCAGGTTTTCAAGCGCAGTGCGGTATTCCTGCTGCACCACAAACACATCGCTCAGCAGCGGTGCATTGCTGTTCCATTCTTTATTCTTCTTCAGGAATTTTATACTGTCCGGGTAGCCTTCCAGGCTCTCCACCAAGCTCTTCAGCAAGTCGTGTTCGTTCTTCCTGCTATCCAGCCGGCGGTTCTCATCGGCCAGTTGGGCGCGCAGAGTTTCCAGCTGTTCCTGGTTCTGCAATATTTTGCTTTTTACATCCTCGTGCTTGGTTACCAGTTCCTGCAGTTCATCCTGCTTTTGTTGCAGGGCGTCTTCAGTATCGGTACGCTCATTACCTATTTGCGCTATTTGCGCACTGCGGTTGGCGCCTTCGTCCTGCACCTGCTGTATGCTGCGTTGCAGGTTCATCACACTGGTATCGGCTATGGCTACTTTCTTTTCTGCTTCAAACTGGCCGCGTTGCACCTGTTGGTATTCGTTGCGCAGGCGTTCCACCACACCTTTCTTTTCGTCGTAGGCCGCACGTTTCTCATCCACAGTATCGCGCAGTGTTTCCAGCTGGTCGCGCAGTTCCTGCATCTGTTCGGTCTCGTCCTCTATCTGCTTGCCTGCAAAGGTGATGCTGTCTTCCAGTTGCTGCAATTGCTGCCCTGCCCCGTTCAAAAACTCGTTCAGGTTCTTTTCGCGTTCCTTCAGGTGTTCAAAGCGCTGTGCAGCCAGTTTCTTGTCATTCTCCAGCTGGCGTATGCGGTTCAGCAATTCATTAAACTGCCTTTGCAGTGCACTTAGCTCCTGCTCCTTATCTATCAGCTTTACCTTATCTTCTTCTATCGCGGCACTCTCTGTGGCCACAACAGCCTCCAGGTGGGCCTTGCGGTCCGTTTCTTTCTCATGCTGCTCGTTCAGCAGTTTATATTGGTCGTTAAACTCTTCAAGGCTTGCCTTGGCCAGCTCCACACTTACTTCTTTATATTCAGCTTTTATCTGCAGGTATTTTTCCGCCTTCTTGGCCTGGTTCTCCAGCGTGCGCAGGTTATTGGCTATTTCAAACAACAGGTCTTCTATACGGCTCAGGTCCTGCTCGGTGCCTTCCAGTTTCTGCTTGGCTTCTTTTTTGCGGGTCTTGTATATGCTTATGCCGGCAGCCTGTTCCAGCATACGGCGGCGACTGCCGTCCTTATCTTTAATAATATCATCCACCATTCCCAACTCAATAATGGCATAGCTATCATTGCTCACACCTGTATCCAGGAACAGGTTGTGTATATCCTTCAACCGGCAGTTCACATCGTTCAGGCGATATTCACTTTCACCGTTCTTATAAAACTTACGCGTGATGGTAACCGTGGTAAACTCTGTAGGCAACAGGTTGCGTGTATTCTCAAACGTGAGCGATACCTCTGCCATGCCACTCCCACTCCTGGTGCGCGACCCGTTAAAGATCAGGTCCTCGAGGTTGTCAGAGCGCAAAGATTTTATCTTATGCTCACCTATCACCCAGCGTATGGCATCTATAATATTAGATTTACCACACCCATTAGGACCCACTATACCTGTTATAGAGTGATCCAGCAGCACAACGGTTTTATCTGCAAAAGATTTAAAACCTTTTATTTCCAACGACTTTAATCGCAAAGCACAAAATTTTTGAAGGATTGCAAATATAATGCTATAATATGGGAATGTGGTAGGGGGAATGTTGGATAAATGTGGAAGAAATGTGATGGAATGAGCAGGTTGTTTAATTTCTTAATGCTCTTGTTGCCTATTGGCATCGGCCTATATTTTTACGAAGTAGACACTTCTGGGCATGTAGGACGAAGAAAAATGCTTCGACCTCTGGATATATTATTTTATTAAATCAATCTTTTCTAATTGCTCTTAATAAAGTCATAACGGTATCACCATAAGGTGTCAATGTCCAATATGGACCTTTATCATGAATACTCCTTTTTTTCACACTTTCAGTAATTAATCTTAGAGCTCTAAATTGTATCTTAATTGTATGGAAGTTATTATCATCAATTTTGAAATTTTTGGGAATTCGGGATTCCTTTGCTAATTCTTGTCTTAATTCTGTGAACCTCGTTTTTACTATTAACTCCTCAATTTTTGCTTTCAAAGTATTTTCACTTGCTTCATCAATCATTAACGGACTTATTTCGGCAAATATTTCATTCCATGAAAAATCTTGCGTAGAACCATAACTTTTTACTTTAGGTATTATTTGATAATCTTTACCATATCCATCAAATTTAAAATTAATTTCTACCTCGTCTTCTCCTTGTGATAATTTTTCAGTGCCTTCGGGAGCAATAGTTTTAGATTTTTTTAATTCAGAGTTAAGTAACTCAACTTGTTTTCTTAATTCTAGAATTTCTTTTGTTGCGTCTTGCGTAGGTAAATATGTAGCTTTAACCCAACCATCCCTTGGCTTATCTTTTATAAGCCTTACTAAGCTTCGACTTACTTGAGATCCCAAATCTGAGGGGCTTTCCCAATATCGGCACATTTTCTTTTGTACTAAATCTTTAAAGCTTGCTAATTTTTGTATAATTGCCTGATCTATTTCACTTTTAGCAACTGCAATATCATTTGGTTTTTTATGTAGAAAACTAATAATGGGAATCTCGATCGAAAGTGAATACTCATACTCCATTTGAGTATAGCTTATTCCCTCATTGTTCACAGAACCATATCTTCCACCAATGATTAATACGTAATAATCACAATCATCAATTAGGCGTTTTATTAACGACCATTGGTCATCATCTGCTGCTGGAAATAGCTCCATACCAACAGGAATACAATCAAGTTCTAAAAGAGCTTGCATTACTTCTTGTCTTTCTTCAGATAAATCCTTATACGTAGAACTGACAAAAACTTGATATTTTTTTTCCATTATAACCTAATGAATTCTAAAAAGAGAAATTCTTAATTATTTGACTTTTTTAATAGTCTTCAAAATATTAATTCTTTGACGAAAAAGGTGGTTTATGCCTTGTAACATATGTATTTAATCCCCGTTGAGCATCTGCTAATTGTTTCATATTATTTATGTGATTTGAGCCACATGAGCTATGGGTATAGGTGTATTTTGCACCACTTGTAAAATAGATGATGATATAATCATCTCCATAATCGTAACCTTTTACGCCTGACGGCTTCCCAGTAGTTGAACTTACATTGGAATAGTTATTCATAACAATCTTAATTTTAGTATTATATTGTCATATATAATAACATTAAAATTAATAAGTTTATCAGCCAATTTATTGACCTTAGCTATTGTTAACTATGCAATAACAAAGTAATATACCCATACTCGGCTTAATCTCTGATTAAGTCGTACACGGCTAGCAGTCTCTAGACTGCCGTCTTTACCACTCCCAAAACACATTAAACCATAATGCATTTATTGGAAATGTCTGTTTCTAAATAAAAAAGGGAAACGGACATTTTAATTGCCGAAACAGGCGGAAAGGCTTTGTGGCAGCTGATATTACATTTAAGCGAAATGTCCGTAAATGTCCTTTTTTATCTTTTCCGAGACAAAATACCGGAGCGTAGCCGGAATAAAATTTTACATTATATACTTTCCTGCACTGGGTTTGCAGGTTTACAATAACGAGTGCAAGGTAGGATGAGAGGCAATACCTACCAAAAGAGGATATCCACATTTTTTTTGAAAGCTGTCTTGAACACGATTAAGGGATTTCAAGATTACAGGATTGTGTTATGTAATTGTCTTGAACACGATTACGGGATTGCAAGATTAGAATTTTATGGATTGGGTAAAGGTAATTGAGTGATAATCGTGTCTATCCTGAAATCTCTTCTTTTAATCGTGTTCAAAACAAATATCGTGTCCATCCTGAAATCGTTTTTAATCGTGTTCAAGACAAATTAAGACAAAACAGTATTCAGACAAGCTTTTTATTATACACTCTTTTAAAGTCCAGGCTTTTTGAGCCAAAATTTATAAGCAGTCCATCAGCAATATTATATGCCTCACAATAATTAATAGCCTGGGCTTTATGTACATCCAGCAATTGGTCTATAGCCTTAATTTCGACCATTGCTGATCCTTCAACAAAAAAGTCAACACGCCGGGTACCGATATTTTGATCGCGGTAAAATAACTCCATTTCTTTTTCTCTCACAAAGACCAGACCTTGAAAAGAAAACTCGATTGCGAGTGCCCGCTGATAAATGACCTCCTGAAAACCATTGCCTAAAACTCTATGTACTTGCATAGCACATCCAATTATCCTATGCGTTATCTCATCTACATTGCTAAACGGAGTTGTCATTTTTTCTTGCGTTCAATAGATTACAAGATAAGAATATTGTCTTGAACAAGATTACGGGATTGCAGGATTGTAATTTCATGGAGTGGCGTAGGTAATTGAGTAGTGATCGTGTCCTTTCTTGCAATCTTTTTAATCATGTTCAAAGACAAACCACCTTGACGCTTGGCAAACGGCGCAATGTACAATTGGCTTTGCTTAAATAAACATAACAATTTGACAATTTCAAGTACTAGCCTACTGCTTAATTTTGCGCCCTATTCAATTACCAACCACGCGCCTACGCATAAGAAGTTGGAAAATATTATTTAATGAAAAAAGCGGCACTTATTTCTTGTACTATGGCTCTGGTAGTTTGTCTGTATGCATGTACCCACAAACCGGGGGTAGTACCCGTGGTACCTAAAAACAACACTACGGGAAATAACAATAATAACAACAACACTGCCCCAGACACCACTGAGCAAATGGTGGATACTTCCGTATGTTTCCAGCGCGATATCTTACCTATATTCCTGGGCAGCTGCGCCATGAGCGGTTGTCACAGTGCTAGTACACAGGAAAAGGGGTATAACCTTACAACTTATTCAACAATAATAGCAAAAGGAGTAGTGCCTTACTACAGCGCGTCATCTAAAATATATACAGAATGCTTGAGTGGTAAAATGCCTGCATATCCCATACCAAGGCTCGACAGCACGCAACTCAGCTTACTGAAGCGTTGGTTAGATATGGGCGCACACAACGATACCAACTGTTCTGTTATTTGCGATACAACAAAGTTCACGTATGCGGCGGCAATCGTTCCTATATTGAAAAACAATTGCTACTCCTGCCACGCAACTGCAGCGGCACCTTCTTCAGGTGGTGGTATCGTACTTGATAATTACACTGCCTTAACGGTCCAGGTACAAAATGGCAAACTGCTTGGAGATCTGCAACACCAGTCTGGATACAACTTTATGCCTCTGGGTGGTAACAAACTACAGGACTGCCAGATAACCCAGGTGAGCCGATGGATAGCAAGTGGTGCACCTAATAATTAAAAATGCAATAGCAGCATGCTATCTTTACTATCTTCGTTTTAATTTTAACGAATTAATTATTGATACTGCTTGCAGTAATCTATTGTAATAACCAGGATACTCGAGAAGTATTACTACTAAAACCCTTTAAAGAAATGAAATACTACATACAAGCAATTAAAAATTACGCCAATTTTAGCGGTCGTGCCAGGCGTAAAGAATACTGGATGTTCTTTCTCTTTAATACAATATTTGCCATTGCAGCAATGATATTAGATAAGATATTGGGGCTTTCTTTTACGTCTATAGGTCTGCCATATGGGTATATATATCTAGCTTATTTTTTATTTACGCTTATACCATCTTTGGCTGTACTGGTGAGGCGTTTGCACGATGTTGGCAAAAGTGGCTGGTTTTTCTTGATTGGCATAATTCCGCTTGTGAATATCTGGTTATTAGTAGTGCTGTGTACAGCTGGTGACATGGGTACAAACGAATATGGAATGAACCCTAAACAAGACACTCCTTTTCCGGATTTTCCGTCCCTCAATGCTTAAAAAACAATAGGTTGAACGTTCCACACCTCCATCGTGGAACTGTGTATAACATCTTTAGGAATATACGCTTCCACAACCGTATCTTGCGGCATCGGGCATGTATCTCAAATTCCTAAACCCGGCTATAAAAATATGGGCCTAACAGTCTGCCCCCTGTCCGGTACCGGACTCAACCAGACAGTAAACTTTTATTTTATAATAGCCACCACCAAGCATTTCAGCACAGTCCCATTATCCCCAGCTGTCCGGTTTCGTTTCACCTGTCCGGACAGGACAGTTAAAACCAAAATCATTAAACTCATTTTATCTGCATACAACCTTATAAGAATAAATATAAATTGCCTGCTTTTAAAACAAAATAAAACACTCACCCCTAAACAACCACCAACATGGAATTAAGCTAAAGTTTATTTATTTTTATTTCAAACACACTGGCTATGTATCGACTGAAGTTTATTATACCCACCCTTTGTATATGTGCACTGTCTACAGTGTTCACCCAATGTAAAAAGACAAGCAATACCACGGCAACAGTTGTAAATGTTGATACCAGCAATAACAATATTGCTATTACCAGCATCGATTCTACATCGTTTATTCTGCCAAATGCTTTTACGCCAAATGGAGATGGTATGAATGATACTTACTTCGGCATTGCCTCTAACCCGGGCAGGATCAGTAGTTATAGTTTATCCATCTACGAAAGCACCGGCAAACTGGCCTTCCATACTACCACCATCGCTACGGGGTGGGACGGCAAGGTAAATGGCATATTGGATACTAACTACAGGTACGAAGTGCACGTTTCATTTACTACGGTTTCGGGTATAAGTTATAATGGAAACACCTTTCTATTTCTACTCCCCAACAGCCCATCAGGCAGCTGTGTAGTAGGCAAAAAAGCCGATATTAACAGCTACATATTCTCAGACCAGGTAGATGAAGCTACAGGCACTCACCCCTATGCTACCAGGGAGCAGATTTGTTTTTAATACAACAGCAAAATATAAGCGCCCCAAGCGGATAGGCACGCAGTAAACAAAACCTATTTAACTCATTGCATGCACTAGTCCGCCCAGTTTTTTCAGAGCCCCTTCTATCTCAGGTTTCCACTGCATACCATAGCTAAGGCGCATACAGTTTTTATATCGGTCTTGCAGGCTGAAGATGGTACCGGGCGCTATACTTATTTTATGGGCCATAGCTTCCTGGTATAGCTGGTAGCTATCTATCTTTTTATCCATTTCCACCCATAGTATAAAGCCCCCTTTAGGGTTGCTCAGCTTTGTACTCTCAGGGAAATAATCGCCTATGGCCTTTATAAAATGCAAGCTGTTGGCATGCAGTACCTGTCTCATTTTCCGTAAGTGATGCTCATATCTTCCAGTTGATAAAAAGTTGGCAATAGCCACTTGTTGCGCCGTGGCCGATGTTATACTATGGTACAGTTTAAGTCGTTTTATCTGCTCCAGGTGCCTACCCGGTGCTACCCACCCCACCCTATACCCGGGTGCCAGTGTTTTTGATATACTGCTGCACCACAGCACATTGCCTTCTTCATCATAACTCTTGCAGGTACGTGGCCGCTTATTACCAAAATACACATCGCCATACAGATCATCTTCTATAAGCGGTATGCCATGATGAGCCAGCAGTTTCACCATCTTTTCCTTCTGCTCATCGGGCATACAGTAACCCAGCGGATTACTAAAATTGGTGACAAAAAAACATGCTTTTATCTTATGCTTTTTCAGCGCCGCAGCAACATCATCAGGGTCCACACCGGTTTCGGGGTCAGTAGGCAGTTCCAGCACCTTCAGGCCTATACTTTGTGCAAAACGCAGCACGCCAAAATATACCGGACTCTCTACAGCTATAGTATCGCCACGCTGCGTGAGCGCCATCAGGCTATAGGCAATGGCATTCATACATCCCGCTGTGGTCACCAGGTCTTCAGCCTGCAGGTGGCTGCCATTGTTTACAGACCACCTGGCTACCTGCCGCCTCAGCAACTCATTACCCTGTACCTGGTCGTACGATGTACCATTGGCCGGTAACTCCCGCAGGGCCTGTGTCATGGCTTTGTTCAGCTTTGCCAGTGGTAATATTTCGGGGGCAGGTACACTCAGCGAAAGCCGTACTGTATCCCCAACAGAAAAGTTATCGTAAACCTCAGCTATTATCGCTTCAACATTCTTTGCATTTACGGTTTGCAACGGATTGCTCTTTTCCAGTTTCTTGGGGAAACGCGATGGATTAAAACTTACAAAGTAGCCCGACTGCGGGCGAGACTCTACCAATCCCTTCCCCTCAAGATGATAATAGGTTTGTAAAATGGTGCTGATGCTCACATTATGCTCCTTGCTCAACATGCGTACAGATGGCAGTTTATCACCAATATGCAACACATCATCCATTATTTGTTGCTCTATACTTTCTGCTATCTGTAAGTATAAGTGCTCGTTTTTCTGCTTTGTTATGGTCTTCATAAAGCAAACTGTTATGGTCTAAAATACAAAAATTGTATCTGTTTTATTCCATAAAATTATTTCAATTTTGCTAATAGAAAAATTAAAATGCACAGTCAAGGCAAGGCATATATAGCACTCATTTTCATCTGCATAGTATGGGGCACCACCTACCTGGCCATACGTGTAGGTGTGCTTGTGTACCCGCCATTCTTGTTTGCAGGCACACGACAATTTATTGCAGGCATTATCCTTGGCATTAGTGCACTTGCGATCAACAAGAATAAAGACCTGTCGCGCAGGAATATTTTAAGACAAATGCTGGTGGGATTTTTGATGCTGAGCATAGGTAATGGTTTTGTAACCTATGGCGAAAAATATGTTTCCAGCGGATTGGCTGCACTGATATGTGGGATGATGCCGTTATTCTCAGTTATTATCAACCTGGTCTCTTCAAAAAAAGAACACTTAAATGCTGCTATTGTAGCTGGTTTATTACTTGGTTTTTGCGGCGTAGGGTTGATATTCAAGAACAATATTGCTGACCTGGGCAATAAAGCATATTTAGGTGGTATATGCTGTGTTTTCGTAGCAAGTTTTTCATGGGCTGTTGGTAGTGCCATCAACAAGAAACACAAAAGCCCGGTTAACCCTATATTCAATTCTGCATTGCAATTATTTTTTGGTGGGTTATTCATGTTAATTGCCAGTCCTGTTTTAGATGGTGCATATACTTTCCCGCTGTGGCAACCACAGGCATTAATGTCATTGGCATATCTTATCACCTTCGGCTCTGTGTTGGCCTATGCCGCCTATATGTATGCATTCAGCGCGTTGCCGGTAGGTATCGCTACCATATATGCTTATATCAATCCTTTGGTAGCTGTAATATTAGGGTATCTTATATTAAAGGAACCATTGACTATTTATACTGCCTTTTCATTCCTTGCCATATTTGCCGGGGTATATCTGGTGAACAGGGGGTATAAGAAACAGCATTCAGATAATGCAAAAAACATTAAAGATAATGCGCTAATAGTAGGCGTACCAATAGAATCCTGACTTTAAAAAACCACTGCAGTATGGATCCCATTTTAATTAACCCACAAACGGAAAGAGTAGTGACAGACACTAAATCACTCCCTTTTGGCAAAGTGCCTACAGAACACATGTTCATTGCCGAGTATCGCGATGGTGCATGGCATAACAGCCGTATAGTACCATTCGAGAACCTGACGCTTAGCCCATTCGCACTCTGCCTTCATTACGGGCAAACAGTGTTTGAGGGTATGAAGGCTTTTGCAATGGACAACGGTCAAATAGCTGTCTTCAGACTGGATAAACATTACGACCGCTTCAATAAATCGCTGCACCGTATGTGCATGCCGGCAGTACCTAAAGATCTGTTCACAGAAGCGATAGACCAGCTGATAGCACTAGATGCAGACTGGATACCCCATGATGCAGACGGTTCCCTTTACATGCGCCCGTTCATGATAGCAACAGAAGACAGGATAGGCGTAAAGGTATCAGATGAATTTTTGTTCATGATTGTGTGCTCTCCTGCATACCAGTATTACGCGAATCCTCTGAAAGTGAAAATTGAAAGCCGCTTTGTGCGTGCTGCTGAGGGCGGTACCGGTTTTGCAAAATGCGGGGGTAATTATGGAGCATCGTTCTACCCTACCCAAATGGCACGCGAAGCTGGCTACGACCAGGTGCTATGGACAGACAGCCGGCACCATGAATTCATAGAAGAGTCTGGCACTATGAACATGATGTTCTATATAGACAATGTGCTCATTACCCCGCCACTATCAGGTACAATACTGGATGGCGTAACCCGCGATTCATTACTTACCCTTGCCAAGGCAGGCGGTATTGCTGTTGCAGAACGTGCCATTAGTTATCACGAGATCATGAAGGCACTGGAAGAAGGTAAGCGTGTAGAAGCGTTTGGCGCCGGCACAGCCGCTGTTATTGCACCAATAGAAACAATTGCTATCGGCAATAAACAATACACCTGCTATATAGAACCAGATGCACTCATGTATAAATTACAGAAAGAGTTATACGAGATCAGGAAAGGACTGGCTCCAGATACGCATCACTGGAACCATATTATTCCGCAAAAGAAGGCGCAGCACTAAGCAATTGCTCACGCACTATATCATTGGCCGTTTTCATCTCTACAATGAAGGCGGCCAATTTTTCTGTATCTACATCCATTTGCGTCAGTGAAAGGTTCAATTCTTTTGCACCCAGGCTTTTGGTAAACAAAGCCATTCGCTTGTAGATATTACCTTTAGCATTTGCAGGCTTAAAATTATCATCAACAGCAAGGCATATATACCTCCTGCCATATACAGAAAGTGCATAGGCTTCCTTTATT
>Ga0206829_10026_pt1 | contig 57355 bp, 62 predicted proteins | sample Alteio_BWOrgCont_75_FD_152862 | JGI IMG/M metagenome (GOLD analysis project Ga0206829, IMG submission 152862) | Enriched cells from forest soil in Barre Woods Harvard Forest LTER site, Petersham, Massachusetts, United States -... | ecosystem: Environmental > Terrestrial > Soil > Temperate forest >... | reverse complement strand
GTATTAATGGTAACAGCCATTCTATTTATTTCAATGACCAATTCTTATGGTCAATTTTATTTTAATCTTGGATTTGGAATAGGTACGAACAAAGATTTAATGAATACTATAAGTGCCGTCGGACCCATATCTTATCACACATACAATGGTACTTACACAGATGTTTTTACTTCGGTAACTACCAATACAAATGGCAATTCTTCCACTACGAATACTGACAACCCTTCCACAACTATTACCCAAGTGCGCGGTGGTTTTGGAAACGGGGTGAATATCGGCGGGACTTTCGGGTATAAACTAAATGAGCATTTAAGTGCAGAGCTTGGAATTTTTTATATTCCGGGAGCTACTATCAATACCGAACATCAGGATTCATATTTAGATTCTTATACATATAATTATTCTTTTGAATCATTCTATACTAATATCAATCAATATTACGACTACAAATTTTCATTAACCACAAGCGGAAGAGTTCGACTCATGCCAACTCTTAAATTAAATGCCGATCAAAAAGTATTCACGCCTTATCTAAAAGTCGGGTTGGTAATAGGATTAGGCGGCAGTATCACTTTTACTGAAATAGAAACCTATAATGTTGATACGACAAGTAGCTATGTTACAGGCGGCATTACAACAATTAATCCACCGACATCAGGAGCAGCAAACTATAGTTATGGTGTAACTCTTTCGGGCGGAATGTCATTAGGATTTACGGCTGCCATAGGTTCTGAATATAAATTAACAGATAAAATAAGTCTCTTTGGAGAGTTTTCATTAATCAGTGAACAATGGTCTCCCACCAGTGGAACGGTTACCAAATATGTTGAGAATGGGATAGATGAATTGGCAAGCTTAACACCTTCACAAAAACAATTTACCTTTACAAATAATGTTTCAACATCATCAAGCACTACCACTACCACGACGAATATTAATACATCCAATAGTGCTCCAATATTTTTTTCTCAATATCCAAAACAATCCTATTCATTCAGCAGTTGGGGTGTAAATATAGGTATCAAAATTAATTTATGATCAGAATTTGATGGATATTTCTTCGCTCCTTTTATGCCACCATTCCGCCCTTGCGGTGGTGCAATAAAAGGACAATGCTGATTATCAAGCCCAAAAGGATTCGTATCTTTGCAGCCAAATTAAAAAATAAAATTATGTACACATCATTTCAAGTTAAAGCAAGCGAGTTGGATGAAGCGTTTATAGAAGGCATAAAAGCAATTTATAAAAGTAAAAACATAACAATCATTATTCAAGAAGATCAGGATACAACGGAATATCTGTTGTCCACCGAAGCCAATCGAAAACATCTTTCTAAGGCAATAAAAAATGTAAAAAAGGGTAATACCTCTAAAGTGGATATTGATAAATATCTGAAAAAATGAGGGATGTGGAATTTGAAAATGATGCCCTCGAACATTTCTTGGATTGGGAGAAAACGGATAAAAAAACATTTACAAAAATTGTCAAACTAATTGATGAGTGCCGAAATGACCCATTCAAAGGTACTGGTAAACCTGAACCTTTAAAACACAAACTAAAAGGATATTGGAGCAGAAGAATAACCAATGAACATCGGTTGGTTTATCAGGTTACCAAAAGCTCCATAATAATAATTTCGTGCAGGTTTCATTATTAGGTTTTAATTTCTTCCCTCCTTTTATGCTACCATTCGCCCTTGCGGTGGTGCAATAAAAGGAGGATGAATAAAAATATCGGCAATAAAAAAAGGGTTAGTGATGAGCTAACCCTTTTTTCTATGCTTGTTAAGAATAAATTATTCTCCTACCACTTCAAAATGCAATTGGAATTTCACCTCCTTATTTAAGGCAATTTCTGCAATGTAGGTACCGATCATCTTGATATGATCTTCAGGAAGTGTGATTAATTTCCTGTCTATATCATAACCCTTTTTCTTCAATGCCTCCGCTACTTGGATATTACTTACAGAACCAAATATCTTTCCATTTTCGCCAACTTTAGCATCAATTTGTAAAACTACATCTTTTAATGAATCGGCTATTTGCTGAGCTTCTTTTATTAATTTACCTTGTTTATGCGCCTTCTGTCTGATACCTTCGGCAAGTACTTTTTTACTTGATTCAGTAGCCAGGGTAGCTAATCCTTTTGGTAATAAGTAATTACGGAAATATCCCGGTTTTACTTTCACTAATTCATCTGGTTCGCCCAAATTGGGAACACTTTGTTTTAAGATTATTTCCATTTCAATAATTTTTTATTTTGTTTTTAATAAATCTGCAACATAAGGAAGTAAAGCCAAATGTCTTGCTCTTTTCACGGCTGTTGCCACTTTTCTTTGATATTTTAAAGATGTGCCGGTTAATCTTCTTGGCAATACTTTACCTTGTTCATTGACAAATCTCATCAAAAACTTTTCGTCTTTGTAGTCAATATATTTTATTCCGCTTTTTTTAAAGCGACAGTACTTCTTTTTCATTGGCTCCATTGTTTGAGGAGTCATATACTTTACTTTAGGATCGAATTTCTGTGTGCCGGTTGGCTTAAATGTGCTCATTATATATTAATTTATTTCTTCGGTTTCATCAACTACAGGTGCTGTAGAAAGGGCTTCAGCAGCTAATCTCTCTTCTTTTTTCTTTCCAATCAAGCCATTTCTTTTTCTTTCATTGTAATCAAGAGCATGCTTATCTAAACTTACGGTTAAAAATCTAAGAATCCGTTCATCACGTTTGAATTCCACCTCCAATTTTGCAATTAAATCAGAAGGAGATTTGAATTCAAAATGAGTATAAAATCCATTAACTTTTTTCTGAATAGGATAAGCCATTCTCTTTAGTCCCCAAAGGTCTTCATGAATAATCTCACCACCATGTTCAGTAATATAATTACTGAATTTTTTTACTGCATCTTTCATTTGTTCTTCTGTAAGAACTGGGGTAAGAATGAAAACCGTTTCATAATTTTTAACCATCTTATTTTATTATTTTAAATAACCCTTTTTTATTATGGGGGCGCAAAAATATAAAAATTATTTGAAATGAACAAAAGTATCCCCGATTTTTTTCTTACTCTAAGATGAAATCAATCGTATTTAAGATATAAAATTTGAAAGAATATAAGTTAAAATGACTTTTTTTATATCCCTAATTTTCCAAGGGTCTCCTTAGCCTGGATATTATCAGGATGCTTGCGAAGGATTTGCTGAATGATTTGTTTGGCTTTTGGAAGCTGATTATTGTAGGCATACCAACCGGCTTTATTGAGTAAAGCTTGTTCATAATCAGGGTCGAGAGCAAGGGCTTTATCATATAATTCTTTTGCCTTATTGCTGTTGCTTTCGGCGGCAAGGTAGATGAAGCCAAGATTGTTTAATGCAGCAGCATATTCTGGGTCTTGGGCGATGATGTCATTGAATATTTGTTTGGCTTCAGCAATCTTGTTTAACTGCATCGCCATCGCGCCTTTTTTATTCAAAAAATCAAGATTGTATGGGGAAAGGCTGATGGCATTGTCAAAATATTTATAAGCATTCTGAATATTGCCTTCATTGCGGAAAGCTTCGCCAATGCGATAACTTGTCCATGCGTTATCATTATCAATCGACTTATTGTTTAATGAGCTAATGGTCGCATTTGGAATGTTGGAATCATAACGATTTACCAAAACGATGATGGTTTTAAAATCTTCTTTGATGTAATAATATCGAATCAAGGATGCAAAATTCTTCCTGAAATCCCCATCGCTTTTCTCCGGCAGATATTTCTTTGCAGAGTCTAATGCCGCAGGAATCTTGGTGAACTTTTCATAATAATTAAGATAAGCTTTGGCAATAGTCGGGTCTGAAGGATGGGGATTATTAATGCACTTGATGCCCATCCATTCTTTTATTCCAGCAATCTCAGATAGTTGGGATTTGTAATCCCGACTCGGAGACTTGCGAACGACGCGAATAAAATGATCGGTAGTGGTAACATGTGGTATGTCAATAGTGCCCGAACGCGGCATGTGGCAACCCACACAATTATCAAGTTTTTCCTTGCGAACAGCTTCCTTTTCTGAACAAATAACAGGATGCAAATTCTCTTGAGAAGAAGAATGGCAATTCTTGCAAGCAGCATTAAACACCTCCTTATCCGTGAACTTCACGCTCACATGAGGGTTGTGGCAGGTAACACAAGTGAGAGCATCTTTGTATGGAAAGAGGGCATTGGTAGCCTTGATCTCGCCGCTCTCAATCTTGGCAGTAGTATTCAGAAAGCATTTGCTCATCTTCAATCGCTCGGCATGAGAAGCCATGATGAATTCATCTTCCCTGCCTTTAAAGACGGGCATGAAGACATTCATAACAGAAGATAATTTCATACTCGGTCGGAAATCAAAGAAGGACTTTCCTTCATTCAAAACAGCATTACCCTGAAGATGGCATCGCATACATTCATCAAACTGAAGATTGCTCGGCAGTTTGGCTGGATTAACGATGGTATAATCAATTTCTTTAGCAATATCAACAATGTGCCCAGCAGATTTCTCTTTGACATGAACCTGCCCGGGACCATGACATCTCTCACAGTTGATGCCTTCTGGAATGCGGTTGTATTTATTCTCCGAACCTTCAACAAAGCCAGGATAAGCATTATGACAAGACATACATTCCAGTCCAATCTGGCGGCTGAATCTTGTATTCTGTCCATTCTCAAATCCGGGAGGGAAATCCCAAGTGCCCTTTTGAGTATAGAATGTCATGGGCATCTGATACAAATATCCATTGCGATTCATGATGTGAGAATTGGTATGCTGCCCCGACCCAATGATGTATGAAACAGTCTCGATTCGCTTATGCACCGTGTCTTTGCCTTCCAATCGAAATTCCATTATATGCAAAGAATCCTTATCCCAAAAAGGCATGTAATAATAGTCCAGATACTTATCATAAATCACATCATGAGCATCAAACCTGCCGGAACTTTTCTTCATCGAAGCATGCTCAAAGGACTTGCCCATACCAGTTTGGGTAAATGAATTATAAACATCAGGGTGACATGCCTGGCAAGTATGAATGCCGACATATTTCACGGTATCATTAACGTTCAGGTATTTAGACTGGACAAGGGTTTCATCATCTTCCTTCGGATGATTATTACAACAGATTACAAGAAGACTGATGAAAGAAATAATTAAACTAAAAACTATTAAAGCCTTATACTTTTGAATACGATTCAAAGCCTATTTATTAATCAGTTGAAGGAGGTATTCATCATGATATTTGCCATCATGAAAAATCCAATCTTGTTTCAAGCCGGTAATCTCAAAGCCAAGCTTCTTGAAGAGATGCAGACTTACTTCATTATCGGTGGTAACGTTGCAATATATCTGGTGAAGGTTAAGCGTGTTGAAGCAATAATGAATCAACAAAGCCAACGCCTCCGTAGCGAAACCACGATTCATCATATCCTTATCGCCAATAAGAATGCCGATACCTGCATTCCTGTTTTTAGGATCAAAATCAAAGAGGTCAACACATCCCACAGGATAACCGCTTTCGTCCTCAATATCCTCGATGAATTCAATGACTAACCGCAATTGTTTATGAGCATAAATATCATGATGCGCGCTGGTAAGATATTGCTCTAAAACAAACCGGGAGAAGGGCGTTTGAGTCCCGCTCACCATCCAGATAGAGGTGTCATTCTCCCATTCGAAGAGAAGGTCTAAATCTGTAGGCTCCAAAGCTCTCAACAGGATACGTTCACCTTTCAATAAATTCATAACATTTTTCAGCCTGCAAATATAGAGATGAATAAGGAAGTAATACTGAATTTATTCTGATGCTGTTTGGGCTTTCATTTATATTTTGAATTGGACGAGGTAATATCTCTTCACTTTAGATGAAATAGAATTGAGAAACAAACTATCAATCTGAGCTTGCCCTTAACTGTAAGAGCAAATCCTTCGATGGTGGTGGTCAAATGGATAAGTTCCTTTATCCTGGAAAACCCTAATGTTTTGTTGAAGATTAAGGTGAAGGTAAGAAAATGGCCATTTCTAATCCCTGAAAGTTTTTGTTCGGCATCTAAATTTTGTGTATCAAAAGTCATTAAGCCTTAAAAGGATAACAGTTTTGATACACAATTTTCGAGTTTTGATACACAAATAATCAAGTTTGATACACAAATAATCGGTTTTGATACACAAAATTTCAGGTCTGATACACGAATAATCGGTTTTGATACACAAAATTAAAGACTCCATTCACAATAAATATATCATTATCAATGCTATTTGCTTTTGGGAAAGGAAATTTTGGGGAATGAGGTGGAAAATTTGGAATACTCCTATATAATGGGAACATTTTTGGATAATAGAAAATGATATATCTTTGCATCCTAAATAAATAATTAATGATATGGTAACAGGAAAACTAACAATCATCAGAGCAAGATTTTTTAACGATAAAATGACTGGCAAAGGATACAAGATTTTTATTGATGGAAAAGAGGAAGGGAGAATATCCTATAATGAGCCAAGATCCTTTACCTTGGCGGAAGGGGAGCACCAGGTATATACAAAAGAAGGATGGATAGGTTCAAGATTATTGACGGTTAATATTAAGGCGAATGAAACGACAGAAATTGAGTTAGGCTTAAGCCATCCTCCTACCAAAGGACGATTAATCTTTTCGATTTTCATTTTAATATTTTGGTTTGGAGGTCTCTTCCTTGGCAGATATTTGGGTAATGAAATATTGCGAGATATTGGCTTCGGCACACTATACTTTTATATATTTTACAATATTGTTATTTTAAGAAAGAAAAGCCAAATGTATATGATGCTCTTTGGTCGCTACAATTACTTTTATCTTAAAGAAATGAATCATTGAATATAATGATTCATTTGCAAACTATCTCAAGCAGGTTTTTGAAGAATGAAAAAAGGAAATTTTAAAGTATCACTATTCTCAGCAATGATTCTTTTATTAATGGCGACTTCTTGTTCTCAAAAGCAGAATCCGGTTCCTTATACTTCAATAAATTTTCAAGTATGTGTTTGCTATTACCCTTCTTTGAATACCCCTGGAAATTGGTCGTATTTTACAGGCGGTCCCAATGGCGTAATTATTTATAATACCGGCAATGGTGCAAATCCCTTTGTTGCTTATGACAGGACTTGCACTTATGATCCCGCTAAAGGCTATATTCAAGTAAATCCATCGGGACAAAAAGAAGCAAATATATGGGCGACCTGTACCCAATGCCGTTCTATGTTTAACTTATATTCAGGTACTGGGATACCAACAGCCGGTCCTGCAACCATTTCATTGAAGCAATATACTACTTCTTTTGATGGTCAATATATCACGGTTAGTAATTGATAATTTTTAGGAGATCAGGAGAAATTCAAAGAAAACTTATCTCCTTATTATTATAGGCATGGACTTCGTTACTTGCGTCCTTGATTTGCAACCTCCCTTCGAGAGTTACGCCTATTATTATACCAGTTTTCTCGATGCCATTCTCCGAATATTTTATTTCCTCATTAAAACCATATAGCATCTTGAGATATTTCTCTCTCAATTTAGGATGCTTCACAAAGGTCTGTAATTCCAAATAATAGGCTTCAATAAACGAACAGACCGTATGGAGGCAGTTCATCACAATATATTCCTGGTTGGTCAATAATTTCAGCGAAGTGGGGTTGCCGGCATTTTTGGAGAATAAAGTCTGGTTGATATTAATCCCGATGCCGATAATGCTGGAATTAATAAGGCTTCCCTGCAATACATTTTCGATTAATATGCCTGCGATTTTCTGTTTGTTGACGAGAATATCATTGGGCCATTTGATTACTGCATTGAGATTTGTCTTGAAATTAATGTATTCACAAATGCCGATGCAAATAATCTGATTCAATAAAAATTGTTCACCCGCATCCAGAAAACGAGGGTAATAAATAATGCTGAAGGTCAGGTTTTTGTTCGGTTCACTCACCCAAATACTGCCATGTTGCCCTTTTCCATCGGTTTGTTCATGTGCAAAAACTACAGTTCCATCAGGAGGCTTATCCTTCCTCAAAAGCTCACTGGCGTAGGTGTTTGTTGATGAAACAGAATCTAATTCAATGAGGTTTTGTCCGGTAAATAATGTGGCGAAAGTCGTCTTTTGCAAAAGAATGTGTAATTTTGAGCGGTCAAAATTAAAATAATAGTCTGAAAAGAACGTCTTAAAATATAAATAAAAGTGAATGCCAATTAAAAAAACCGAGAAGAAAGTAGTAAAGAAAACCGCAGCTAAAAAAGTTGTAAAGAAAATTGCCTCAACAGAAAATGTTGAAAAAAAAGTTCCAAAGAAAACCGTTAAAAAACCTGTTGTAAAGAAAGATGCGACGGAAAAATTAAATGATAGCATCATTTATGGAATGCAGGAAAAAAAGGCAGAACACATAGTATCTATAAACCTTAAAAACATTACGAATTCGGTTGCTGATTATTTTATCATCTGCCAGTGCGAATCAAAAACACAGGCGAATGCAATCGCTGATTCTGTCGAAGAACAAGTTTATAAAAAGACCGGAGAAAGCCCTTCCCATAAAGAAGGTCGTGAAAATGCAGAATGGATATTGTTGGATTACTTTAATGTAGTAGTTCATATTTTTCTTCGGGAACAAAGAGAATTCTATGGATTGGAAAAATTATGGGGTGATGCCGAAATCAAACAAATTAAAGAAGGAAAATAATGGACAAAATGTCAATATCAGGAATAAATGGAATTTTAATTGCTAATGGCATAATGTTTGACTTGAAAAAATCTTAATAAAAGAAATAATGGCGAAAAATAAAAAGAAGGTAAAAGAACCGGAGGTAAATAAACCTCAAGAGGACTTTGATTTTAAAAAACCAAAACAACCAAAATTCAGTTTTAATTTTTACTGGATTTATGGGATTATCATAGTTGCCTTTCTGGCATTTAATATATTCAGTTGGGGAGGGGGACCAAAGGAAATACCTTATCAGACTTTTGAAAGGGATATGTTGATGGATCATGATGTGGAAAAGATTGTTGTAATCAATGAAAAGACAGCCGAAGTTTATATCAAAAAAGATAAACTAAGGGAGGATAAGTTCAAGGATGTAAGGACGAAATCCATTGCCAATGTTGAGAATCCTGGACCTCATTACTATTTCAATATCGGTTCTGTAGAGACCTTTGAAAAGAAGATCGCTGAGGCTCAAAAGGACTTTTCGAAAGAGGATAAATTAGACATTCAATACCAAACCAAAAGCAATACCTGGGGTGATATTATGGGATGGATTTTTCCAATACTGATTATGATTGTTCTTTGGATTTTTATCATGCGCAGAATGGGAGGAGGGGGTCCTGGGGGAAGTCAATTATTCAACATTGGAAAATCAAAAGCAACTCTTTTTGATAAGGATAGCCATGTTAATATTACCTTCAACGATGTTGCTGGTTTGGAAGAAGCCAAGGTGGAGGTTATGGAGATTGTGGACTTCTTAAAGAATCCAAAGAAATATACTTCATTAGGAGGCAAGATTCCACGTGGTGCCTTGCTTGTGGGTCCTCCTGGAACAGGAAAAACTTTATTGGCTAAGGCTGTGGCTGGGGAGGCTCAAGTACCTTTCTTTTCAATGTCAGGTTCTGATTTTGTTGAGATGTTTGTGGGTGTTGGTGCCTCACGTGTTCGTGATTTATTCAGGCAGGCTAAAGAGAAGGCTCCTTGTATTATTTTTATTGATGAGATAGATGCCATCGGGCGAGCAAGAGGGAAAAACGCATCCTTCAGTTCTAATGATGAAAGAGAATCCACCCTCAATCAATTGCTAACTGAGATGGATGGTTTTGGAAGTAACAGCGGGGTGATAATCCTTGCAGCTACCAACCGTGCTGATGTTTTGGATAGAGCGTTGCTTCGTCCGGGAAGATTTGACAGGCAGATATATGTTGAACTTCCTGACTTGCATGGACGTAAAGAAATCTTTATGGTCCATCTAAAACCTTTGAAGTTGGATGATTCTGTTGATGTGGATTTTCTTGCAAAACAAACTCCCGGATTCTCTGGAGCTGATATTGCGAACCTCTGTAATGAAGCGGCTTTGATAGCTGCAAGGCATAATAAATTGGCGATAGATAAACAAGATTTCTTGAGCGCAGTTGATCGAATTATCGGCGGTTTAGAAAAGAAAAACAAGATCATTACTATCAGCGAAAAGAAGGTTATAGCCTTCCATGAAGCGGGTCATGCTACTGTTAGCTGGTTGGTCGAACATGCGAATCCATTGGTGAAAGTTACTATCGTTCCTCGTGGAAATTCGTTGGGTGCTGCATGGTATCTTCCAGAAGAAAGACAGATCACTACTAAGGAGCAATTGATGGATGAGATGTGTGCAGCATTAGGTGGCAGGGCTTCTGAAGAAATTACTTTTGGCAGGATTTCTACAGGTGCTCTGAGTGACTTAGAGAAGATTACCAAACAGGCTTATGCAATGGTTGCTATCTATGGATTGAATGAGAAGATCGGTAACATCAGTTACTACGATTCGCAAGGGAAGTCGGAATTTGAAATGTATAAACCATACAGCGAAAAAACTGCTCAAACGATTGATGAGGAAGTCAGCAAATTGATTGAAGGAGCATACATTCGGACTAAAGAATTATTGCTGGCTCATCAAGATCAATTGAATAAACTTGCGAGTGTTTTATTAGAAAAGGAGGTCATTTTCAAGGAAGATTTGGAAGAGATATTTGGCAAGCGTGCTTATGAATCCGAGCGTGAAGCATTGGAGTCTGTGAAGCCTGATGTGAAGCCGGAAGTTACTGATGTAAAGCCTGAAGCTCCTAAACCAAATGGTGCTGCTAAAGATGAACCTGTTGCTTCCATTCCGAATTCTGACGCAAGCCCTGCGGCTAAGGAGTAAGACAAATTTTCGATAGTAATGCAAGAATCCACTTCCAAAGAAAAGGTTTTAAAGAAAGTCCGCAAGGCTCTTATTCAAAAGACTAAAAACCCTTATCCCAACTTAGACAACGATTCCAAAATCTATTCCGCTTCGGATGAATTCTTAGATGTTTTATTTGCTGAAGAATTCACGAAAGTTAGTGGTCAGTTTGTTTATTGTGAGAATGAAAATGAGTGCATAGAGCTATTGACAGCATTGACTAAGGAGAGGGAATGGGACAGCTTTCATTCCAGTGATAAAAAGATTCTTGAGATGCTTGAAAAAGGAAAATTAAAGTCCACGACCTCCGAAGCAGATTTCATAAAATCAGAAGTTGGAATTACTTTCTGCGAATATCTTTCTGCAAGGACAGGAAGTATTTTAATTTCTTCAAAGCAGGCTTCCGGCAGACGATTGAGCGTGTTTCCTCCGGTGCATATCACCGTAGCTTATACTTCTCAATTGGTTTATGATATTAAAGAGGCATTGACTGGTTTAAAAAATAAGTATGGCGAATCATTTCCTTCAATGATTGCCACAATTACAGGACCGAGCAGGTCGGCGGATATTGAGAAGACATTGGTGATGGGAGCTCATGGACCTAAAGAGGTTTATGTCTTCTTGATTGACGATAATTCTTAAGAAAAAACAATAATGAATATTGAACAAGGAATTTTGAATGATGAAGTTGTGGAATTTCAATATTCAAAATTCCTTGTTAATTATTCGTTATTCCTTTTTTAATTCCCTATGAATAACTTTACACAACGAGCTATAACTGGAGCCGTATTCGTTATAGTTTTAATAGGGTCTATTCTCTTCAGTCAGTATTCTTTCTTCGCATTATTTTTACTCATAACCATTCTTGGAATTTGGGAATTCTACAGATTAATAGAAGCCGTTGATTGCCGTCCGCAAAGGCTTTTCGGAACTTTCACTGCTGCGTTATTATTTGTTATTTCGGCTTGGGCAGTATCAAATGCTACAAGCCTTTTGGTTTTCTTTTTCATCATTCCTGTTCTTTTTCTGATGATGATATTTGAACTGTTTTCCAAGTCAGAAAAGCCATTCATTAACATCGCTGTCACGCTGCTTGGAATATTTTATGTCGGCGTTTCTTTTTCCTTATTAAATTTTATAGCCTTCCCCGAAATCAATCCGCAAACAGGTTATTCTCCCCATATTTTATTAGGCATGATCTTCATGATTTGGGCGAATGATACGGGTGCCTATTTGATAGGGAGCAAGTTTGGGAAGCATAAATTATTCGAAAGAATATCTCCTGGTAAAACTTGGGAAGGAAGTATCGGCGGAGCATTTTTTGCTGCCTTAACAGTATTCATTATTTCCATTTATTTCAAGGAAATTGAATTAATGGATTGGATGATGATTTCATTCATCGTAATAGTTTTCGGGACTTTGGGTGATCTCGTAAAATCGCTCTTAAAAAGAAGCATCGGCGTAAAAGATTCCGGCACCATTCTCCCCGGGCATGGGGGAATTTTAGACAGATTCGATTCAATAATTATGGCGGCACCATTCGTTTTGCTTTATATTGTTTTGAGATTTCATTTAATGTAAAAAATATTTTAGCTTTACTTAAGTTTAAAACATAGGTAAAGTTCGGCAATAAACCTTTGCTATGTCTTATTCCCGATAATTTTACTTAATTTGCAGCGTAATCCTTGCCAACACGGTAAACTGGCTTTAACAAATAGGACCCATACCAATTTGTAACAAACCAGTTTATTCAAATAATTTAATTAATATAAAAAAAAATGAAAAAAGTAATGTATTTCCTGAACACAAGGTTCAACAGACGTATGGTGGCTCGTCTCATCAAAGGTAACAAATATAAGGACACTATCTTCGTCCTGATGTCCACTTGGAATCCGATCGTTACTGCCACAATCAATGCGCCTGATGATGCTGAAGGCAGGGCAAAATGTGCAGAACATATCCAAACTGATGCCGCGAAAATTTTGTACATCACGATCCCCCCGATTCTGTATGGTACCGTCCTTACTGACCTTATCAAAGCGATGCGTGATGCTGTGGGTGAAAATGAGGTAAAAAAAGCATGGAATGATCTCAACGCTCAACTGAAAAAAATCCTTGCGCTGGTGCAGGCTTGTATGGATGAAAATCCGGTTTCTGCGGCGATTATTTGTGAATATTATTCGTTTCATGTAAAAGGTAAAGGTGGAAAAACGACACAAGTTTTTTCTGGAGAACCAGGCGTTGCTGCCGGAACCATTGATTTGATTTTACCAAAGGGAGAGGAAGGCTGCTGCTATGATCTTAAGGTTTGGAATGCCGACAGGACGGCTTTCGTGCGGGCACAACCGACAGACCTTACTCATGTTACCATTGGCAATTTTGTTTCAGGCTCTATGCAAAATATTTCTGTTGCTGAAATCTGTCATGGTGTGCTGGTTAGAGAAAGTCAGATTATTGCAGTAAGGGCAAAATAGAAACTGGAATTCCAGGTAAATGTAAACCACGAATCCTGCGTATATAGGATTCGTGGTTTTTTTATTGCCTGACGTTAGAATGAAGTCATCCACCTTCCAGTTAAAACAATTTTGTCAGCAGTTCAAACAATATCCGTCCCAGTTCAAACTGGTACACCTCCCAGTTCAAACTGGTACACCTCCAGTTCAAATAATACCCGTCCCAGTTCAAAATATATCCGTCCCAGTTCAAATTGGTCCCTCACCAGTTCAAACTAAATACCTACCAGCTCAAACTGGTCCCCGCACAGTTCAAACTAAACTCTTTGCAGTTCAAACTGGTAGGGGTTTAATGTCTCCTGCGACTTTTTTAGTATCTAATAATAGGCATTTCATTGCAAAGCAGAAAATGGCATTCGTGTCTTACTGTTTATTTTGTACTTTTGCCCTCTTGACAATTACTAAAGCCACCTGATGAAATACAAAAGAATCTTACTGAAATTGAGCGGCGAATCGCTGATGGGGTCTAAACAATTTGGCATTGATCATGATATGCTTAATCAATATTCCAATGAAATCAAGAATGCAGTTGACCAAGGTATTCAGGTGGCTATCGTGATAGGTGGCGGGAATATTTTTCGAGGGATTCAGGCAGAAGAAGGGGGTATAGACAGGGTGCAAGGAGATTATATGGGTATGCTCGCTACGGTGATCAACAGCATGGCATTGCAGTCCGCTTTGGAACGGATAGATGTGAGTACTCGCCTGCAATCTGCCATTAAAATGGAACAGATTTGTGAGCCTTATATCAAGCGTCGAGCAATCCGTCATCTCGAAAAAGGTCGCGTGGTCATCTTCGGTGCAGGCACTGGAAATCCTTATTTTACGACTGATACGGCAGCTTGCCTGCGTGCCATAGAAATTGAAGCTGATGTGGTATTGAAGGGAACTCGTGTGGATGGAATCTATTCTGCCGACCCTGAAAAGGACAAGACAGCGACGAAGTATCAAACAATCTCTTTCGATGAAGTTTATAAACAGGGATTAAATATTATGGACCTTACCGCCTTCACTCTATGCAATGAAAATAAGCTTCCGATTATAGTGTTTGACATGAATCAGAAAGGAAATTTGTTGAGAATTGTCGAAGGCGAGGCAGTTGGCACTTTGGTGCAATTCTAAAGCACCAAAAATTCATAATACATCCCTATCTTTGCGGAAAATCTGAATAATAAATCGGTGAATATAAAATCAAATAAAGTAATATAAAATGAAGTATTTAAAATTAATCGTTCTGCTGGCATTGATGCCCATAATGGCGTGTAACAGTCAGAATGCAAATGTCGGTAAAGTCGTGCCAGTCAAAGGAACCCTGACGAATGTCAAGCCTCAAACGAAAATTTATTTCGATGACTTAGGCAATGAAGCGGCTTCAGTTATGGACTCTTGCATAATTGATGCCAAAGGGAATTTTACATTCAAACCAAGGATTACGGAAGCCGGATATTTTAGGGTAAGGATTGATCAAGGCAACTTTTTTAATCTTTTGGTAGATACGCTGGATAAACCTGAAATCACGGGAGATGCCACGGCATTGGGGAAGACCTATACTGTCAAAGGAAGTCCTACTTCTGAATTACTGCGTGATTTGAATACAAACCTTACCGCCTTTTACAAAGAAGTTGATGACCTCCAGAAGACCTTTGATGACTATCGCCAACGACCGAATATCAATGTTGATTCTCTAACCAAAACATTGCAAGTAAGGTATCTTGATATTAATTCAAGAAAGGATAAATTCACTCGTCAATTCATCGCCGATCATAATACTTCAATGGTAGCAATGGCTGCTATTGGCGGCATTAGTATTGATCAGGACTATCCCCTGTATAATTCTTTGGACAAGACGCTTTATCCTGCCCATCCCAAGTCAAAATATGTGATAGATTTTCATAATAAAGTTGTCGGAATGTTGAAGCTCAATGTTGGCGCGGAAGCTCCTGACTTTGAAGCCAATGACCCACTGGGCAAGCCTGTGAAGCTATCTTCTTACAGAGGCAAAGTTGTGCTTGTAGATTTCTGGGCATCGTGGTGCGGACCATGTCGTGCCGAGAATCCGAATGTCGTGAAGGCTTATGAAGGCTATCATGATAAAGGCTTTGAAGTGCTTGGTGTTTCATTAGATAAAGACCCCGAAAAATGGAAATCAGCAATCATGGCAGATGGTTTAAAGTGGAGACAAGTGAGTGATTTGTCTCAATGGAATTCCGCCCTTGCGAAGTTGTATAATGTGACATCTATCCCCACGAATTTCTTATTGGATAAAAATGGAATCATCATTGGCAAAGCATTGAGAGGACAGGACCTTGATAGAAAATTAGATGAAATATTTAATAAATAATTATTAAAAAAAGAAGCCACGAATGGCACGAATTAATTAGAAGAATTCGTAACATTCGTGGCTTCTTTATTTGATATGAAATCGTACATCATACTATTATTTTTCTTGCTGATAGGGATTGATAAGTCCTTATGTAAGGAATACTTTCAGCAAGAAGTACGATTTACAATAAGCGTAACTCTTGATGATGTAAAGAATGAGTTGAATGGTACAGAATCCTTTGACTACATTAATAATTCTCCCGATGCTTTATCCTTTATATACATACATCTTTGGGCGAATGGCTATAAAGATCATTCTACTGCATTATGCAAGCAAATGGTTGAGAATGGCAATACCAGCCTGTACTTTGCAAAGGATGAAGATAAGGGTTTTATTGACCAATTAGATTTTAAAGTTAATGGAGAGTCTGTTCATTTGGAATATGATTCCATGAACATAGACATTGCCAAAATCATTTTGAATAAGCCCTTGAAGCATGGAGAAACAATAACTATTTCAACACCTTTCCATGTCAAGATTCCTCTTGGGAAGTTCTCAAGAATGGGGCATCTCGGTCAGTCTTATCAAATCTCTCAATGGTATCCGAAACCTGCGGTATATGACAGGAATGGATGGAATCAGATTCCTTATTTAGATCAGGGAGAATTCTATTCAGAGTTCGGCACATTCGATGTGAATATTACTTTGCCAAAGAACTATGTAGTAGGCGCCACAGGTGATTTAGTCAATGGCGAACAAGAAGAAAAATGGATGACGGACATTGCTGATAAGACTAAAACAATTGAATATTATTCCGATGATTCATCCTTCCCTGAATCTGATAAGGAAACTAAAACCTTGCATTATCATCAGGAAAAGGTGCATGACTTTGCCTGGTTCGCCGATAAACGTTATCATGTTTTGAAAGGGGAAATTACTTTGCCACACTCTAATAATAAAGTTACGACCTGGGTTTTATTTACTAATTATAATTCAAAGTATTGGAGAAAAGCTATTCCCTATATTGACAGTGCTATCTACTATTATTCCTTGTGGAATGGAGATTATCCATATCATCAATGTACCGCTGTTGACGGGGCTTTAAGTGCTGGTGGAGGCATGGAATATCCCAATGTAACAGTCATAGGTTCTGTCTCTTCTGACTTGGAATTGGAAGATGTTATTGTGCATGAAGTAGGGCATAATTGGTTCTATGGAATGCTTGGTTCCAATGAAAGAAGACATGCTTGGATGGATGAAGGTATTAATTCCTTTTATGAGTTTCGATACTTGGATACTGTCCATCCTCTCAAGACAAAAGATGAAATTGAAAAGGCATCAAGTTGGTTGTCGAATTTCTTAGGGCTTTCAAGTTTGGATAGTCGTTCTCTTGCTTACATTTCTTATCTAATCATGGCAAGAAAGAATCTCACCCAACCGATAGATTTACCTGCGGATGAATATACTGTCTATAATTATGATGCAATAGTTTATATGAAGACAGCCATGATCTTTAAGTATTTGATGGCTTATCTTGGTGAAGAAACATTTGATAAATGTATGAAGGCATACTTTGAAACCTGGAAATATAAACATCCCATGCCTGAAGATATTAAGCAAGTTGTTGAGAAGACTTCTGGAAAGAATCTTGATTGGTTCTTCAATGATTTATTAGAAACAGATAAGAAGATTGATTATAAAATCTGTAAAGAAAAAGCAGATAAATCCAATAACAATTTCTTGATTACAATTAAGAATAATGGAGATGTTATATGTCCGTTTTCTATATCTGGAATGAAGAAAGACTCCATCATTAAAACCCAATGGTACGAGGGTTTTGCAGGAACTCAAACTATTAATTTTCCTTTCGGGGATTATGATAAAATAAAGATAGATGCCGATGAAATCATTCCTGAAATCAATAGAAGAAATAATACAATTCGCACACATGGATTATTAAAGAAAGTCGAACCCCTTCAATTAAAGTTTCTTGGAGGCATTGAGAATCCTGATAGAACACAACTTTATTGGACACCTGTTGTCGGGTTTAATAAATACAATGGATTGATGCCCGGTCTTGCATTATACAATACTTTTCTCCCTGAAAAGAATCTTGAATATATCTTTGTTCCGATGTATTCCACAGCGATGAAAAGCCTTGCAGGCATAGGCAATGTGACCTATGCTTGGCATCCTGATAAAAGCATATTCCAAAACATAAAACTTGGTGTTGCCGCTAAGTCTTATGCCTACATGAATGATTTGGTGGTTAATGAAAACAATCAAACTTTACACGACTTTAAATACATCAAAATACAACCCGAATTGACCTTTGATTTCAAGAAAGATAATGCCCGAAGCCCTGTTGATAGAACGCTTTCTATTCGAGAAATTAATATCATTAAAGATATTCCTGCTTTTGATTATTCTGATACATCATTGGTTAAAGGAACATTTTCTTATCACATTTTCCAAACCACCTATTCCATGAATAACCATCAAACATTCGATCCTTATTCTTATAAGATTAATGTTGAGGGAGGTGCAGGTTATTCAAAGGTTTCAGGGGAGTTTAATTACTCCATCTCCTACAACAAAAAGGGCACCAGTGCTGACATTCGATTCTTCGCTGGGAAGTTCGTTCACTACAATCCTCCACCCCTTTTGAATCCTTCTTTTAGCTTGAGCGGCATTCAAGGTTACCAGGATTATTTATTCGATAATACCTACCTCGGAAGAAGCGAATATAATGGTATTCTTTCCGATCAGATATATATGCGAGATGGTGATTTCAAGGTGGGGAGTTTTGCCGGGCAAACTAATAATTGGCTGGCGACAATGAACACAGACATCCCGCTATTCGGGGCTGTTAGCTTCATTCATTTCTTTTTTGATGCAGGGACTTATCGCTATTCTAATGCTGCGTTTAATCCTACCGGACTTTCTTATGATGGAGGTTTTTCTCTATGTTTAGTAAAGAAAGTTTTCGTTATTTATTTCCCGTTGTTTTATTCTAATGATATAGAGACTGCCCTTGTTGCAAATGGGAAAGATGACTTCAAAGACAACATTCGTTTTGTTTTGAATATTGATCTTATTAATCCTTTAAATGCTATAAAAAATTTATCCTTTTGATATTAAATGGAGACCAATAAAAAGATATATTTTGCATCCGACTTTCATCTTGGTGCGCCTGACTATGCAACAAGCCTTGAACGCGAAAAGAGGATTGTAAAATGGTTGGATGAAATTAAGGATGATGCTGAAGAAATCTTTCTTGTGGGAGATTTATTTGACTTCTGGTTTGAATACAAAACTGTTGTTCCACGAGGTTATGTAAGGATATTAGGAAAGATCGCAGAGCTTACTGACAGTGGCATTCCGGTGCATCTTTTCACGGGGAATCATGACATGTGGATCTTTGATTATCTCCCAAAAGAAATAAATATTATTCTCCATAAAGAACCAATAGAAAGAGAATTCGGAGGCAAGAAATTTCTCATCGGGCATGGTGATGGATTGGGTCCCGGAGACAATGGTTATAAGTTTTTGAAGAAGGTATTCGCCAATAAATTTTGTCAATGGTTATTCGCCATCATTCATCCTGACCTGGGAATGAAGATTGCTAATTACTGGTCGCATAGAAGCCGGATATTTAATGAAGCGCATGAAGAGAAATTCCTTGGCGAGAGCAAAGAATGGTTAGTGATTTATTGCAAAGAAGTCCTTCAGAAAAAGCATTACGAATACTTCATTTTCGGGCATCGCCATCTTCCATTGGACATTAAATTAAATGAAGGCAGCCGTTACATTAATCTTGGCGAATGGTTCAAATCGAATTCTTTTGCCGTATTTGACGGAACGGATATTTCTTTGAAGAAATATTAAACCGTTAATAGCAGCAGCTTATTTCTCAACAATAATCTTCCCTTGAAAAATGGAAGAATTTCCAATGATTTCATAGAGATACATTCCATTATCCAAATTGCTGATATCAAGGCTGTTCAGACCAACATGAAAAGATTCTTGTATCATCTCTCTGCCGCTGATATCAAGTAATTTAATGATGCCGGATATGTTATTCTCATTGATGATATTAAAATTAATAACCGTATTGGCAGGGTTTGGAAAGGTGCTCACAGCAATATTATTCCTGACGTTTTTAATTCCTGCCGGTGCATCATATTTGCAAATATTATTAGCGGCAATACTGTCGGCTTGGTCAAACGAACCACCAATATACAGGCTTCCATTCCAGCCTTTCAGGGCATATACGACGCCGCCAAACGAAGTTATTCCATTACCCATGCTTATATAATTTGATCCATTCCAATTTATGATCGAATTGCCTGGTGCACCATTGGCTTCAGAAAAATATCCGCCAATGTATAAGCTGCCATTCAGGACTTCAAAACATCTGACATCGGCAAGTGTATCACTTCCTATTCCAGTGGAATCAAGCCCGTTTACGGAATGCCCGTAGCCGACTTTAAAATAATTATTATTGGCATCAATAGCCGCAATATGATTAAAAGTATCAGCCCCGGCAAGGATAAAGTTTCCTCCGGCATAGAGCAGGGTGTCAAAGACTTTCAGGGCATTGACATTTCCTATCAGCCCCAGCCCGATTGGCTGCCAGAGCGTGTCATTCCATTTCGCAATATAATTTGTGGGAACACCGTCAATGAGCGTGAAGTTTCCGGCAGCATAAAGATAGCCATTGAAGACTTCCAAAGCCCTGACCTCGCCATTGGTCACGCCTGTCGTCACATTCGCCCAAACATGGTTCACCGAGTCCCATTTTGCGATGTAATTCACAGCACCGGAATCCGTAGAATTAAATGCCCCGCCGGCGTACAAATTCCCGTTATAATAAATCATCGCATCCACGGTATTGTTGAGACTATAGGCGGTGTCTCCCCAGGTACCATTATATTTGACGAGGTTGTTGATGTCGGTAATCGAATCAAAAGGAAGCGAAAAATATCCTCCTATAAACAGATTCGTAGTGTTCACCAAAAAATTTGTAATCCCTCCGCCAGACCAGCCGGAGTCGGTGGGAAGGTTGAAATTGCTGCCATCAAAAATAGTGAGCATCGGGCTGATAATAGTGTCGCTGCTATAACACTCCGTGAATTCTCCGCCGATCCATAGTTGGCTATTATAAACCGCTAAGGCATAAATGTCGCTATTCGTGCCATTCGCGACCGGAGAAAAAGTCTGCGCATTCGAACTATTCAAGATAAAAATGGCGGCAAGGGTACAAAGGATATTGGATATTTTCATTATATAATTATTATTTTGTGAGGGGCAAATTTAGAATTTTAAGGGGAAGGGAATTGAGGGAATTTAAATAATGTGATGCTATTTGGATTGAATTAGCGGAGGTATTTTCGGCATCAACGGAGGGTATTGACGGGAATTGCGGAGGTATTTTTGGCATCAGCGGAGGTATTGACGGGAATTGCGGAGGTATTCTTGGCATCAGCGGAGGTATTGACGGGAATTGCGGAGGTATTTTTGCCATCAGCGGAGGTATTGACAGAATTTGCGGAGGTAATTACGGCATCAGCGGAGGTATTTATAAAGTAAATCTTGCTTACGATATTAACTTTCACCGTTTTAATTTGATTCAAAATAGCCTTTTAAAGATTCGGAACGTTCTGATCTTTGGGGTATTTCACGCTGAATGACAGCTTCCTTTTCTCGGTGGCAGAGGGCGCGACATTCATTTTCCAGGTCATCGTTCCGGTTTTATCGTTGAATTCGGCATTGGAATTCTCCAGCATCTTGACCGAAATATCTTTGTTGTCAGAGATCGGAAGTTGGTCGTCGAGCGTAATATTTATCGCCTCGGCTTTGCTATTCCTTACCGAGATTTCATAAGCAATCGTCTTGACGATATTGCTGCCCACGGTCTGGCTCTTGGTGAAATCTTTTTGCTTCTCTCTGTTAATGGAAATTTTCTTGTCCCTTCCCAATGAAATGTCGAGGGTATCGGATGCATTATTTAATTGCAAATAAGAGGCTCCGATGAAGGCATTCTCGAAGAAAATATTGGCATTGCCGGATAGCAGATTCATCGCCTCCCAGCCCGTCACACGTGCAATCAGGAAGGCATCTTTATCTAATTTTGGAATGGCGTGGTAGCTGTAATCCGCCTTCATTTCATAATGCTGCACATCCACCAGATAGACCTTGTTATCCGATGGCACGGAATAGGGAATGGCGATGTCGAAATCTACGGAAAGTTGGTTGTTATTGGTATTTACTTCTATCGCTTGTAATTTGGCTTCATCCTTATTATACCCAGTAACAGCAATTCCATCAACAACATATTTTGTGGATTCACTTCTTGCGCCTCTAATAACTAAAGCAGCGCTATCAGCTTCTTCCTTACCTGCTAAGGTTTTAACATCCTCATGATAAGCACGATTCTTATATTTTGGTTGATATGTTGGCACATAAAAATTCAAATGCCAGGGATATAATTGAGGCATTTCCCCGCTCAATGTTGGATTTCCGGTGCTTAATGTAATGTGAATATTCTTCCAATCTTCGCCGCTATTTTGGAATACATTTGCTTTGTAATTTAATTGAATGGGGCTGCTGATATCCTTCGCCCGAATGTCATAAAGAGGGCTCCATCCGGCATCAAGAACAAGATAACTAATCTCTAATGTAACTTGAGTTCTTGTATTCGCAGACAGGCTGACATTGATGGTTCCGGTAGGTTTATCGCGGTTGGTTTTAATGGTTTTTAATTGAGCATTTATTCTGCTCTTATCCTTCCTCAACCGCTCTTGCTCATAGCGAATATCAAGGAGTTTCGCACTAATATCAGATAATCTGCTTCGATAGAAATTTGCAACATCGGTCAATTTATCAGCAGTAACACCTTCCCGCTCATCACGAATTGATTTATTGGAAAGAATCATGCTCTTCTCTTCAACATAAACCGAATCAAGATTGTTTAATTTATCTAATTCATGATTGATGAATTTTACAGAATCCTCCAGCACAATTACCTCCCTCGGTTTCTGTTCCTCATTCAGATAATTCAAATTATATTGAACGCTCAATATCGTAACATCACCGGTGCCGGTAACAGTAACGCTCTGCTTGTCAATGCTGGAAGAAAGGTTGTCGAATTCAATAGTAGAAGCCCCCGCATCAGCAGTGATGGTAGCCTTCCTGGTAACGACCGCTCCTTTGGTATATATCTTCACCGATTTAATTTCAGAGGGAGTAATTTTATTGTCATTAGCCCCAAATGATGTAACCGCAAAAGCAGTCATAATGGCTATAATAAAGAGACTTTTCATATTATTCATAGAATTAATTATTTATGGAGGATTCAACGCTGAAAGGAATTATAAATTATGAGTCATGCCCACATCCTAATTCCTAATTCGTAATTCCTAATTGACTTACTTTATGTTGTGATAAACCGCCTGCACATCATCATCCTCTTCAATCATATCCACCAGCTTCATGACCGCTTCTTCCTGGGCTTCATCCAACTCTACCAAAGTATTCGGAATCCTTTGCAATTCCTGGCTGATGATATTGATATTTCTTTCCTCAAGAGCCTTTTGCATGGCACCATAGTCTTCAAACTTGGTATAAATATAGATACCCTCGTCGTCCTGCTCGATAGCTTCCAAACCAAAATCTATCAATTCCAATTCCATATCTTCAATATTGATCTTATCAGGAGCCAAAGTAAAAACCCCCTTCCTGTCAAAGATAAAATCCAATGAACCGGTCTTTCCCAAAGCACCATTGCCTTTGGAGAAATACATGCGGAGATTGGCGACTGTTCTGGTGGAATTATCGGTGGCACATTCAGCAAGAATCGCCACACCATATTGACCGTAACCTTCGTACACAATCTCATCAAAATTCTTTTCATCCTTAGATGAAGCACGCTTGATAGCCGCTTCAATCCTATCTTTGGGCATATTCACACCCTTGGCATTCTGCACTGCCACCCTCAAACGAGGATTCGTTTCCGGCACCGGACCACCCGACTTAACCGCTATTGCAATTTCTTTTCCCAAGCGCGTGAAAGCTTTAGCCATCCTGTCCCAACGCTTCATTTTACGACCTTTTCTGAATTCAAATGCTCTTCCCATTTTATAATCTATTAATTAGTTTTTATTTTAGGGCTGCAAATATATAAAAAGGATTAGTCTGTGATGATTTAATAAGGATGATTGATTTCAAACTTCTTTTATATGAATTATCTACTTTTGCGGTTCGTAGAAAACAATAATTATTTTGGAAATATGAATTTTTATCTCGCTGCCGTCATGCTTGGATTGGGCTTTGTTGCCTTGGGTTTCGGGATATTTATTTCTATGAGGATATTTAATATTCCTGATATTACCACCGATGGAAGTTATACCTTAGGTGGAGTGGTTTCTGCCATAATCTTGGTGAAATATAACTCTGTTCCAGTGGCTATAACTGCCTCCATAGTTGCAGGAATTCTTTCTGGGTCTATCACCGGATTCATCCACACAAAATTAAAAGTAAATGCTTTGCTTGCTGGGATTTTGGTGATGACTGCACTATATTCCGTGAATCTTTCCTTGATGGGACGATCAAATATTCCTTTGATAAATATCCCTGTAATTTATGATTGGCTATCTTTCATTGGAGATACTGTGGCTCGTCAGTTGAGCATTCTGATGCTTATTACTTTTTGTTTAATACTGTTTCTTTCCTCGCTTTTAAGAACTGATTTCGGGATTGCTATGAGAGCTACCGGCAATTCCGAAGTAATGGTGAGCGCAATGGGCATAGATACATCCAAAATGAAGATAATCGGACTGGCGATTTCTAATGGATTGATGGCTTTGAGCGGATCGCTTATCACGCAATACCAGGGCTTTGCTGACATTAATATGGGGATCGGTATAATCATCCTTGGATTAGGTTCTGTAATGATAGGAGAAACTTTGATGAGCCTATTAAAAATTCAAAGCATTTCAGGGAGATTGTTTGGGGTGATAATCGGCACCATATTCTTCAGATTAATCCTTGCATTTGTTCTTTCATTAGGCATTGATCCGAATTTATTGAAGTTGATTACAGCATTGATTGTATTGATTGTTGTATGTCTTCCGAATCTTAGAAAGGTTTCAAATTAGATGATAGAATTAACCAATATTTCCAAGACATTTAATGCCGGAACACCACAAGAAGTAAGGGCTTTAATAAATATTAATCTAAATATTTCAAATGAAGAATTCATAGTTATTGTCGGAGCTAATGGTTCTGGAAAATCGTCTTTATTGAATGCCATTGCCGGGACAATTATTCCCGACAGCGGCAAAATTAATATCGAAGGTAATGAGGTGACCGACTGGAAAGATTTCAGAAGAAGTAAATGGATTGCAAGGATATTCCAAGATCCTTTTAAAGGCACTGCTTCTGAATTAAGTATCATTGACAATTTCAGACTGGCAGCAATCAGAACCAAAAGGAAGAGTCTTTCTATCGGTATTAATTCTAAGTTTAAAGAAATGGTCAGGGAGCGGATTGCATTGCTGGGCTTGGGTTTGGAAGATAAATTAGAGCAGTCTATTGGAACTCTGTCGGGCGGTCAAAGGCAGGCATTGACCTTAATAATGGCGGTGATGGATGATGCCAAAATCCTTTTATTGGATGAACCTTCTGCGGCATTAGATCCGAAAACTTCTGAAATAATCATGCAGAAAGCCGACCAGATTATCAAGGAATTCAAGTTGACTTCTATTCTGATTACTCATAATTTGAAAGATGTGGCAAGTTATGGAAGTCGCGTCATTCTGATGAAAGAAGGCACCATAGCTTCAGATATTAAAGGGGAAGAAAGAAGCAAAATGACCATCAAGGATTTCCAGGAATGGTTCTTATGAAAAAAATAATTCAAAGATCTTGTTTATTAAAGAATAAGCCCTGCAACTTGCTGCGGAGTAATTTCATTGATGCAATGACAGCGAGGAGGATTTGAGCGACATACAGAGCATATTTTATTAACGCATAAATATTTTGCATTCTTCCCGATGGGCTGCCAACGAGTAGGATTAATAGGTTTTATTGGTGGATAAATACCGATAGCCCCAATGCCACAAGCTGCTGCAATATGCAAAGGACCTGTACTTGTAGCTACCAAATAATCGGCTTCTTTGATAAAGGAAATAAATTCTGGAAGGGATAATTTCCCCGATAGGTCAGTAATATTTTCCGGAAGAGTCATTATCCAATCTGAGAGGAGATCTTGTTCTGCTTTGCTGCCGGTAATGAAAATTTTATATTTATCCGAAGGCAATAGATTAATCAAAGCTTTATAATTCTCCATACTCCATTCTCTTCCTGAATTATTTGTTTTTGGATGTAGAATGATGTTGAGCTTTCCTTTTTCTTTAAGGGATTTTAGGTACTTATCTATGGAATGAAACTTTGTGAATCCTATATAACTTGAGATCTCTTTTAAGTCAGGAATAATGTTTATTCCTAAAGGTTCAAGGAGCTTGAAATTCAATTGTGATTCATGCAGAGAAGAATTCTTTCTGCTCAATCGTACCAGCTTATTTACTGTAGTCCAATGGAAGATTCTATTCGTAGTTCCTATTCTTAAATTAATGCCTGCTTGCTTCGAAAGCCTTGCTATTCGCTTGTTTGGGAAGACATGGATGATCGCATCGGCATTGTATTTCTTTAATTGTTCAACAGATAATTCATCTGCATTAATAAATCCATCAACATGCTCACAACAATTAATAATTGGTTCGGTATAGGTTCTTCCAAGAAAAAGAATCTTAGTATCGGGATAATATTTCTTGATGATTCCACAAATAGGTAGTGTCAATATGACATCGCCAATTCCATCGGTACGACTGATAATAATGGTCTTTAGTTTACTTAGCATTCTTTCTATTATCTAAATAAAGCTGGCGAAGTTTCTTATACTTCAAATGGGTTGCATAAGCTGAGATGCGGCTGATAGTATAGCCTGCATGACCATCTAATATTCCAAGCTTAATAAAATAAAACTTGATAAACTTTACCACAGGGCTTGCATAAACCATAAATAAAGGTGCCTTCTTTCCCTTTGCAAATTGTGATTTCGAAAGAATGCTTGTGAAATATTCTACCTGTTTATAATGATCATCCAATGTATAATAACTATAGTGTAGAATATCTCCCTGAAGATGAATTACCTTGTTTCCTTCTGTCATTATAAACTGATCATGGGGATTATCGCCATCCCATTTGCCTTTGGTTTTATCCATCAATCTGTTCTTGGTATCAGGGTACCAGCCACAATGATGAATCCATTTGCCACAGTAGTTGGTGAGGCGATTCATCGAGTATCCATCAGCGTTCCAGTCATTCTTTGCATTAATTATTGATTGTTTTAATTCTTCTGAAAGAGCTTCATCTGCATCAAGACTTAGAACATGTTGAAAGGTAGTTTGGGTGGATGCAAAGTTCTTTTGTTCGATATGTCCTTCAAATTGATGTTGAATAAAACGGACTCCATAAGCCTTGCAAATAGCTTCTGTTTTATCAGTAGAATAAGAATCAACAACGATAACTTCATCAGCAATTTCCTTAATGGATTCAAGGCATCTGCCAATATTCAACTCTTCGTTGAAGGTGATAATTACTACTGATAATTTAACTTGCATTCCCTTTTATTTCGGATGCCAAAATTATATTTTTTCTCAGTAAGGGATTTCAATTCATATTTCTTTGCGTAATTTGCATTCTTATTCCACAAAGAATTTAATGAAAGATAACATTCAAAACATGCTTGACGCTCTCACCAAGGGCGATAAAAAGGTACTTGCAAGGTATATCTCTATGGTCGAGAATGAAAGTAATGACAGCGATGAATTACTCCTTCGATTAAAGCAAAATAAAAACATTCCGATAGTCGGAATCACTGGTCCTCCGGGGGCTGGCAAGAGTACCTTGATTAATTCTTTGGTGACTAATCTTCTTCTTCAGAACAAAAAGATCGGTATTCTTGCTGTTGATCCTACTTCGCCTTTTAATCTCGGTTCTTTGTTGGGTGACAGGCTTCGGATGAGTAATCATTTTACACATCCTTATGTCTTCATTCGAAGCATTGCCACTCGCGGTTCGTTGGGTGGATTGTCGGCAAAGGTGATTGAGATATTGGATGTGATGAAGGCTTCTGACTTTGATTACATCATCATAGAAACCGTTGGTGTCGGGCAAAGCGAGATAGAGATAGCCGGCATTGCTGATACGACCATTGTGGTATTAGTCCCTGAAGCGGGTGATGAAATTCAAACCATTAAATCCGGCATCATGGAGATTGCAGACATCTTTGTGGTGAATAAAAGTGATCGTGCGGGTGCCGATATATTCGTTAAGAATCTGGAGCAGTTAGTTCATTCTCATAAAGAGAAATCATGGCTGCCTCCGGTGATTAAAACGATTGCTACCAACAACAATGGTATCGAAGAGTTATTGAATGAAATTGCGCGTCATCAGGGCATAGCAATGAATACCAAACGTGCCTTCCTGCTTGCCGAGAAGGCTTATTATCTCATTCAAAACAGAAGGATGAATGATGTCAACAAACAGGAGCTTCAAAAGAAAATAGAAGCTGCCATTGACCTTCCGGATTTCAATATTTATTCCTTCATTAAGAATTATTAAACACAGCTCATGGCTACAAAATTAAAAGAAACGATCATCCTCGGCATTGACCCCGGTACTATTATTATGGGCTATGGTTTGATCATTATTAAAGGAAAGAACATGGAGCTGATTCACTACGGGGTCCTGCATCTCAGCAAGTACCACGACCATGCGATGAAGCTCAAGACGATCTTCGAGAAGACCTTGCATCTGATAGATAATTACCATCCCGATCATCTTGCCATCGAGGCTCCTTTCTTCGGAAAGAACGTCCAATCAATGCTCAAACTCGGCAGGGCACAAGGCGTTGCGATGGCGGCGGGATTGTATCGCGGCATCCCTATCTTTGAATATTCGCCAAAGAAAATCAAGCAGTCCATCACCGGCAATGGCAATGCTTCCAAAGAGCAGGTGGCGCGCATGATGCAGACCTTATTAAACATTGGCGAATTGCCCAAAGACCTTGATGCCACTGATGGTTTGGCGGCGGCTGTATGTCATCATTTCCAGGGTGCCAAGGCTGTCGAAGGTGGCAAGGCTTATACAGGCTGGAAGGCATTCCTGACCGACAATCCTGATCGGGTGAAATGATAATAATAGAATTAGCTTTAGTAAAAGATAATTCTTACTTAGATGTAAATTCAATTAATATTTCCAATAAATCAAATGACAAAAACCATTTCTCTATTCCCGAATTTTCCGTTATTTGCTTCTTATTAAAATAAAAAGATTGGAAAATGTAACTATCAAATCCTGGGCAGAAGATGATCGTCCAAGAGAGAAATTGTTGAGGAAAGGAAAGTCATCTTTGTCGGACGCTGAGTTAATAGCAATCATCATTGGCTCTGGAAATACGGAAGAAACTGCCGTTGATGTTGCCAAAAAAATTCTGAATAGTGTTGGGAATAACCTGAATTCTTTGGCGAAACTTTCGGTGCTTGATATTGCTAATAATAAAGATTTCAAAGGGGTGGGAAAGGTTAAGGCAATTGAAATAATTGCTGCACTTGAATTAGGAAGGCGGACTCGCGAATCGGAGGCAATTAAGAAAGAAAAGATTACATCAAGTAAAGATGTGGCTGATATTTTCCAACCTATTTTGGGAGATCATCCACATGAGGAATTTTGGATATTGTTACTCAATAGGGCTAATAAGATAATTGAAAAGAAACAAATAAGCAGTGGTGGAGTCTCAGGAACTGTTGTTGATTCGAAAATGTTGTTTCGAGAAGCAATTCAACACCTCGCATCATCAATAATTCTTTGCCACAATCATCCATCTGGGAATATAAAACCCAGTGAAGCTGACATCAAATTAACCAAGCAATTGAAGGAGGCAGGGAAATTTTTGGAAATACCAGTTTTGGATCATATCATCATCACAGACAAAAGTTTTTTCAGTTTTGCTGATGAGGGAATGATGTAATTTGCTCTTAATTTAAAACTCCGCGTTCTTCGGAGTCCTTGGGAATGGAATCACATCGCGGATATTTCCCATTCCTGTTACGAATAATATCAGTCGCTCGAAGCCCAATCCGAAACCGGCATGAGGGCAGGTGCCATATTTGCGGGTTTCGAGATACCACCACACATCTTTCTCATGAATACCCATCTCACGGATGCGAGTCAAAAGTTTATCATGATCTTCCTCCCGCTGCGAGCCACCGATGATTTCGCCGATGCCCGGGAATAAAACATCCATCGCCTTCACGGTCTTGCCATCCTCGCTTTGCTTCATGTAGAAGGCTTTGATTTGTTTGGGATAATGGGTCAGAATGACAGGGCGTTTGAAATGCTTCTCGACCAAATAACGCTCATGTTCAGATTGCAAGTCGGCACCCCAATCTACCGGGAATTCAAAGGGATGCCCGCACTCTTTCAATATCTCGACAGCTTGGGTATAATGCAATCTTTCGAAGTTTTCATTCACCACAAAACGCAGACGGGAAAGCAATTCGTTTTCGTACATCTTCTCCAGGAATTCCAAATCATCCATGCAATGTGTGAGGGCATAATTAATGAGGTATTTCAAGAAGTCTTCGGCAAGGTCCATGTTATCATTCAAGTCATTGAAAGCAACCTCCGGCTCTATCATCCAGAACTCGGCAAGATGCCTTGCAGTATTTGAATTCTCTGCTCGAAATGTAGGACCAAAAGTATAAACTTTTGTAAGAGCCAATGCCGCCAACTCTGCCTCCAATTGCCCGGAAACAGTGAGGTTGGTTTCCTTGCCAAAGAAATCTTCGGCATAATCAATACCGCCTTCCTTGGTCTTGGGAGGATTCATCGCATCAAGCGTCGTAACACGAAACATAGCACCCGCACCTTCGGCATCCGAACCAGTGATAATTGGTGAATGAATATTGTAAAAACCATTATCATTAAAATATTTGTGAATGGCATAAGACATCGCATGACGAATGCGAAGCACCGCCCCGAAAGTATTGGTGCGTGGGCGAAGATGAGCTATCTCTCTAAGGAATTCCAAGGTATGACCTTTCTTTTGAAGCGGATAAACTTCGGCATCAGCAGTGCCATAAACTTCAATATTCTTGGCTTGAATTTCTACAGCCTGTCCTTGTCCCTGGCTCTGAACCAAAGTGCCCGTAACAGAAATGCAAGAGCCAGTAGTGATTAATTTAATGATGTTCTCATCGAAGTTGGCAAGCTCTGCCACGACTTGAATTCCATGAATGATAGAGCCATCATTGAGGTTAATGAAGGCTAAGGATTTGTTGCCACGCTTGGTGCGTACCCAGCCTTTTACATTCACCTCAATGTTGAATTCCTTGGCATGAAGCAGGTCTTTAATAGGGGTTCTTTTTAATGGATGCATAATGGGATATTAAAATTTTAAAACAGCGTTTAATAAAGATTCAAGGATGATTTTTCCATCCGTATTTCCTAATTCATTATCCGATGCACGCTCCGGATGCGGCATCATTCCAAAGACATTCCGACCCTCATTACATACTCCTGCAATGTTTTCGATGGAACCATTAGGATTAGATTCGGGAGTAATATTTCCATCGGCATCACAATACCGAAACAGGATTTGTCTTTTATCATTCAGCATCTTGAGCGTGGCTTCATCAGCATAATAAGAACCTTCGCCATGCGCAATAGGCACCTTGAGAACCTGCCCATGTTCAATCATCGAAGTTACCAAAGCATCATAAGTTTGAGCTTTGATGAATACATTCTTGCAAATGAATTTCTGATTGGAATTATGCAGCAAAGCACCAGGCAGCAAACCCGCTTCACACAATACCTGGAAGCCATTGCAGATACCAAAGACAAGTCCGCCTCTATCAGCAAACTTTATCACGCTTTCCATAATCGGAGAGAAGCGAGCAATAGCTCCAGACCTTAGATAATCGCCGAAAGCAAAGCCTCCGGGAAGGATGATTACATCGCATTTTTGTAAGTCATGGTCTTTATGCCAAAGCTCCACAACATCAAGCTCCATAAGGTCTTTCAAGACATAAATCATATCCTGATCACAGTTTGAGCCGGGAAAAATTACAACACCAAATTTCATAATTCTATTATTATTTATTTCGCTGCAAATCTACTTAAAATGCGGAATAATGAGAAAAGGGTAAATGAAAATTCAGATGATTAGTTTTAATAATTTCTAATCTTTGCGTGATATAATAATAGATATAAAACTTTGCCAAGTATATTGCTTGAAAGTCCCCCGACAAGCCGTTTCGCCTTGTGTTTTGAAAATAATAACTCCAATTTATAGTACTTGATTTTCAACGGAATAGATTCGAGTTATATAGAAGGTTTTAAAAATCATCGTACAAAGCTCTTTTATTTTGCATTTATGTGCGATTGTACGGATAATCAATATTATTCTAATCCAATGCTAGGCTACTTTCATATAAGTCCTTATTCCGGACTTTTCTCATTATAATTCTTGAATTTAATGGCTTCAGCCAACCCACCTTTCCCATTTTTACTAATTTTGCAGCCTTAATAACAAATCAAAATAGCATACAATGGAAACAGTAGTCAGTGGTATTCGTTCGACAGGGAACCTTCATTTGGGGAATTATTTCGGGGCAATAAAGAATTTCCTCAAGATGCAGCATGAATACCGTTGTTTCTTTTTTATTGCAGATTATCATTCCCTGACCACGCATCCCCATCCTAAGGATTTGCATGATACCGTCAAGCAGGTTCTTGTGGAATATCTTGCCTGTGGAATAGACCCTGAAGCAGCAACGATTTATATTCAAAGTGACCTTCCCGAGACAGCCGAATTATATCTTTTAATGAATATGAATGCCTATGTCGGCGAGCTGGAACGCTGCACTTCTTTCAAAGAAAAGATCAGGCAGCATTCTGATAATATCAATGCTGGGCTATTGACATATCCCGTCCTGATGGCTGCCGATATATTGATTCATAGGGCTAATAAAGTGCCCGTCGGCAAAGATCAGGAGCAACATCTTGAAATGACGAGACAGTTTGGTAATCGCTTCAACAGGATTTATGAAGTGGAGTATTTTCCGGAGCCTGTCGCCTTTAATTTTGGTACTGAATTAGTGAAGATTCCCGGTTTGGATGGAAACGGCAAGATGGGTAAATCTGAAGGAGAGGGCAATGCCGTTTTTCTTGCCGACACGCCAGAAATAATCAGAAAGAAAGTGATGAAAGCAGTTACCGATGCAGGTCCCACAGAGCCGAATCAAAAGAAACCGGAAGCGGTTGAGAATCTATTTACCCTCATGAAAGTTGTTTCATCCCCCGAAACTGTTGCCTTTTTCGATGAACAATATAATTCCATGAAGGTGCGGTATGGCGATTTGAAGAAGCAATTGGCAGAGGATATGGTAACCTTCACAACCCCTTTCAGAGAAAGAATTACCGACCTCTCCAAGAATAATGATTACATCAATAAAGTCGTAAAACAAGGTGCCGAGAAAGCCCATGAAAGCAGCAGAAAGACCGTTAAAGAAGTGAGAGAAATAATAGGGTTTAAAGCCTTTTGATTTTGTGAATTCCCCTAAAAAACGAAAGCCCTTCGAACTTAATCGAAGGGCTTTCTTATTGGTCTAAGGGTTAAGTTATTTTACTTCACGATGCTGAATTTCCCTGAAGAAACAGCAATGTTATTTACATCCAAAACACGATAGGAATAGATTCCTGCGGCATATTTCGAAGTAGAGATATTGGTAATTCTATCTGTTAATAATTGCTCATTAACCTTACTTCCCATCATATCATAGATGGCAATCATTACCGCACCATTCGAGGTATTCAGAACATTGATTTCTGAAGTAGCAGGGTTAGGGTAGATGGAAATAGGGGAGTTAATAGTTGTGATATTATTGATACCTGTATTGGATGATTTCAGCCAGCTTGCTTGAGAAGGGCTCCATGTATGAGTGGTAGTATCAGGAGCCATATCTATTTCCGCAAGGGTGAAGCCTTGTGCACTGGCAAACCAACGATACTTAAGTGTAGAATCAACTATGATAATACCTGGGTTTTGCCAGCTTGGAGTTAGAGAGATTAATGAAATAGTAGTATCAACATATACCCAAACAGTATCAACAGAGTATTCAGTATATTTTTGGCGAAGACAATTATATGTTCCTGAAGGAGTAGTAATGCTTCCCCATGCATCAATAACAGAATGATAGGTTGTTTTGTTTCGAATCTGAATAGTATCAATAGGAACAGTAACAAAATTTTGATAGTTGTATTCGAAGGAGCTATCAATAATAACTTGGTAAGTTGAAGAATCATTAAATGCAGAATTATAAGTTGTGGGAAAGTTCAGAAGGATTTGAGGGGGAGTAACTACAACAGCTTCCGCAGGAGTATGAGAACTCCAATAGGCAGAATCAAATCCTTCACCATTGATAACCAAAGAAGCGGCAGAGGCATTGACAAATTCAACAACTCCTGGATTATTGTTTTGAGTGAATGCAAGATTCGCCGCCCCAAAACTACTGGAGTAAGGGGTAGCAGCTACACTCATAAATTGAAGAGAGTCATCAATGCTATCATGAAGAGTAGCAAAGTTCCAGGTTTGTGCAGTAGCACTGGCATTTCCAACATGAATGGAAGTATCCACATTCAGGTCATTAGCCTGAACAGCATGGAAATAGATATTACCAAAGTCTGCTCTGGTAATGGTAATTTGGGCTTTGACGAATAAGGTGCAAAGCAGGATGGCAATAATTGTAAAGGTACTTTTCATTATAAAATATTTTATTTGTTAATTATAAATTTTCCTGTTAATAGAGATTCTGTTTTGGTATTGAATACGTGGTAAGAATAGAGACCGTTTGAGTAATTTGAAGTATTGATTTTTGTTAATCTTTCATTCAGATAAACCTTGTCCATTTCCCTTCCCATCAAATCATAGATGATCATGAAGGCACCTTCCATTGAAGGATTCAGGATATTCAATTCATCATTGGCAGGGTTAGGGTAGATGGAGAATTTGGAAAGATTATTGGGAATTTCAGTAATAGAAGTCGTGAAATTAGAACTTGCCAGCCAGGTGACATAATTAGGATTTGCCCAGGCAGAATCCATGTCTATTTCCACTAAAGCAAAGCCTTTGTTATTCGTGAACCAGCGATAAGTAAGTGTTGAATCTACAGATGGATTTGTTTGTCCCCAAATATTTACAGTATCAAAATGAATCCAAACGGTGTCGTAATGATATTCCACATATCTCTGACGGATACAATTGAAGGTTCCGAGTGGCGTGGTAACCGTTCCCCAGGCATCAAAGGTAGAACTATATACAGTGGTACTGGTATCTCTCGCAGTATCTACCGTAAAAGGAAACCAGGAGAAAGTAGTATCTATAGTTACCACAAAATGTGTCGTTCCACTGAAGGTCGAATTATAAGTTGTCGGGAAATTCAAATAAGTTTCAGACGGATGCAGAACCACTGCTTGATTGGGAGTGGTATTCGATAAATAACCGCTGTCCAGACCCTGACCATTAGCAATGATGCCGGTCGGGGAGGAGTTGATGAAATTATAAGCGCCATCATCAGTCGCCCAATAAGCAATATCAGATGTCGAGAAATCAAGAGGATAATTTGTCGAATCAATGCTTATAAAGTAAATGGTATCCTGGTAATGATTATGCAATGTAGTGAAATCCCAGCTCTGCTGAAGTGAACTGGGATTTCCTACATGTATCGTATTTGCCGGGAGGGTATCATTGTTTTGAATGGCAGTATAACCAATGGTTCCAAAGTCAGACTGATGAAGAGTAATCTGTCCTTCGGTAACAGCAATGGATAAAACTATTGTAAAGAATGAAAGCAGTATTTTCATTGAATAATTCAGAATAAATTATTCAACAATAAACTTTCCGGTCTTGAGCAGCGTTTGATTAAGGCTTACAATCTGATAGAAATAGATCCCTGCCGATAATGATTTTACATTCAGTACCGAAACATCTTCATTCAAGTTAGAAGTATTCACCTTCCTGCCCATTTCATCATAAACATTGATAATTGAAATTTTCTTGAAAAGGTTATTATTCACGATATAAAGATTTTGAGAAGCAGGGTTAGGATATAGGTCATAATTCCCATTAAGTGGATCTAATTCACCTATCCCAGTTGTGAAACCAAGGTCATCAACCCACAATGTAGAACCGACAACTCCGCCGGATCCTTTTCCTGAATAAAACACTACTACACCCGTATCAGGAGTTACCGGATTCAAAGAATCACTAAGAATAGCCAATTGAAAAGGTGTCCATGACAAATGATTTGAATCTATAGCTAAACCGCCATAGGCAACAGTATCTCTTTTGCCCAAATTGGTATCCCACTTGGTGAAAAAGGCAACGATATAAGAGGTGTCAACACCAGGCAATGAATCCCTGAACCATCCGGCTAAGAAATTTGGCTTTGCGGACACAGGAAACCCCCCAAGAATAGTGTAAGTAAGTGGTGAAGGACTCACAAGATGAATAATTCCAGAGCATGCTGCACCAGGCACAACCGCTGTAATAACAGTTTTGCTTTGAAGTTTAATAGAATAATTTCCGCCGTGATGATAAAAAGAATCTTGTGATACCAATCCGACAACAGCAGCCTGCGAGGTAAATGAATCAATGGTAGCCCAACCGGTTGGAACCTGGTAGGTAAAAGTTGTCCCATGTGTCGTCCAGGTTTCAAAACCTTGATCAGGGATTGCCTGCCCGTAGGCGAATGGCATAGCGAATAAGCAAATTAATGCTGCGATAAGTACTGTTTTTCTCATTTCTTTTTAATTTAATTTAGTTTACTTTTTATTAGATTTTATATTTATTTTTGCGAGGACAAAACTACAAATTTTTTTATCAATAGAAACCTTTTTTGTTAAAAAAAAGATGATGATAAAAGACCCCTTGCTAAATTTAGGTATAAATTCAAGAGCAAAAGATGCTTCTATCGTTCCAAAAGATGCTTCTATTGGAGTAAAAGATGCATCTTTTGGAGTAAAAGATGCATCTTTTGGAGCAGAAGAAACATCTTTTGGAGCAGAAGAAACATCTTTCGGAGTAATAGAAACAGCTATTGGAACGATAGAAACAGCTTTCGGAACGATAGAAACAGCTTTCGGAACAATAGAAACAGCTTTCGGAACGATAGAAACAGTTTTCGGAGCAAAAGATACACCTTTTAATGAAATTCATTAATCTTTATCCAATGGCTTTGGAATTCCTTCATGCCCTTCCTTCTTATCCTCGGTTTTAATGATGAATTCCTGTTTGGATTTAATTCCTTTTTGAGTTTCTATTTCAAGGATATATTTTCCAGGCTTGAGGTAATACTTTTTATTATCGGCACGCTCTATTTTCTTTTCTTCATCATTAAGTTTCTTGTTTTCGTTAATGAAGGTTTGATACTTGGAAAGATTTGTGGAATCAATGCTTAAATCATAGTTCACATAATTCAAGCCGGCAGCACTGGTATCTTTTATTTCCTTTAATAAAAGGTCTTTATCTGTCTTGATGCGCAGGGTAGATATTCCTTTTTCTTTTACATAGAATGCGAATTGCTTTTTGGTCTCATGTGGCTCGCTCCATTGATTAGGAATCTTGCCTAAGTTCTTGTTGTAATGAATGGCATCTATCTTGAAAATAGATATATCCTTAGCCATCAAAGTATCATTCAATTGCTGCAACTCGCCGACATGGGCAATGTAGATAGAACGCCCATGAGTGCCCACCACCAGGTCATTATCTCTTGGATGAATCACCAAATCATGCACCGCCACATTCGGGAAATCACCCGTCATCTTCATGAAGTTCTTGCCTTTATTTAAGGAGACATACACGCCATGGTCGGTGCCTACATAGAGAATGTTTTTATTCTTCGGGTCTTCTTTTACAACGTTGATTGGTTCATTTGGTAAATCTGTTCCAATAGGTTTAAAAGCATTTCCATAATCATCAGACTTAAATAGATAGGCTTTGAAATCATCAAATATTTTTCCATTGAAAGATAAATAGACAGTGCTAGTATCAAATGAAGATGCAATTATTCGACTTAAATATAATGTGCAGGTAAATCCTTCTTTAGGAGTTGTTGCTTTTAACTCTGGATTTACATCTCTAATTTCCATTTCAATATCAAAGTGGTCAGATAAATTACGCCTTAAGTCTTGTGTAATCTTCTTCCAGTTATAACCCACATCATCCGATCTATAAACATTCCCGTCATCTGTCCCGCAATAAAGCAAGCCGAATTTAAGAGGGCTTTCAGTAATGGCTGTAATGGTTCCATAAGGCACATTCCCTTTGATACCGCCATTAGTAAGGTCTCCGGTGAGGGTCTGGAAGTCATTGCCTTTGTTCATGGCACGATGGAATTTATTACTGCCGAAATAAACAATATCCTGATTGTGTTTGGAGAGCCAGATGGGTGCTTGCCAGTTCCAGCGCAGAGGTCTTTCGCCTAACTTATGCTTTGGAGTGATGTATTTGTTTTCTCCAGTATTTCTATTCACTCTGAAATAATTCCCGAACTGATAACCTGTGTAGACAGTAGCGTTGTCGCGGGTATCCACGACTACCTGCATGCCATCGCCACCCATAATTCTCTTGAAAGGATACTCGCCTTCTTCATGCCAGCCGGTGTTTTCTTTGTTGGTCGAGGGACCATACCAGACGCCATTATCCTGCAAGCCACCATAGACATTGTAGGGCTTTTCCATGTCCACATTCACGGAATAAAACTGTCCGACGGCAGGAGTATTTGCTTTAAAATAAGTCTTGCCATCATCATAAGAAATGTTGATGCCACCGTCATTACCTACAATAAGATGCCCGTCCCTGTTGGGATTCAGCCACAGGGCATGATAATCTCCATGCGTATTCGCCGCATCAATGGACTTGAAGGTCTTGCCGCCATCTTCCGACTTCAGGAAAGGAACTCCATAGATATAAATCTTAAGGTCGCTGGATTGCAAATCCCGCGTAGCGGAAACCCGTATCTGACCAAAATAATATCCATAAGTATTGAAGACATGATCGAGGTAACCTTCATGGGTTTTCTTCCAGGTCTTGCCGGCATCATCAGAGCGATAAACCTCTGCACCTTTAATCTCTGTATCGAATAATTGGGCGTTCTCATCTTCGAGATATTCCACAAGGGCTGCGGGTTTGATGCTGTCTGTGCGAATCATATTCTTAACCCGCTCTACAGAATATTCCTCATCGAAATCATTATCCTTGAGATACTTTTCTATCAAAGAATCTTTCAAAGAAAGGAAAGATTCCTTGGACATTGTTCTTAAAGTATCCTTCGTCAAGCCCTTCTTTTTATCATCTTTTTTCTTCTCACGAAGGTCGTGATTATCAACCACAGCATAGATGGGACGAGGCACAAACTTCGTCATGACATGCTTGGGCTTGGAATTGTCATCATCTTTATTATTCCCTTTTGAAGGATTAATAACTTGCTCCATATCTCCAGCATAAATGGAAAGCCCTATTCTGCCAACACCTTCACCGGTAGGGAAGCCGCTTTCTTTAGTAGTCATCAAGGTCCAAGTCTCGCCTGCATCCATGCTTTTATAAATGCCTGATGATGCTCCACTTTCCTTTAGATTCCAGGGCTTTCGTTCACGATGCCACATCGCTGCATAGAGAATATTATGGTTGGAAGGATCCATAATTAAATCAATCGCACCAGTGTTATTATCAACAAATAAAGTCTTCTTCCAGGTGTTGCCGCCATCGGTAGATTTGAAAACTCCACGTTCATCATTGGGCGTGAAAAGATGCCCGATAACCGCTACATATATGGGACGGGATTGCAAATCCCGACCAGCATCATCATTAGTATCAAGGATAACCCGCCCGATATGATGTGAATCTTCCAAGCCTTTATGCTGCCAGGTCTTGCCTTTATCGGTGCTCTTATACATGCCAAGACCGGCATAAGAAGAGCGACTCGAATTGTTCTCTCCCGTACCAATCCAGATGGTTTCGCCATGCTTCCAATCCACAGCAATATCGCCGATAGTCATCACTGCCTCATGGTCGAAGAGCGGCTCAAAACTCTGCCCGTTATTATAAGTAACCCACAAGCCACCGGAGGCATAAGCGACATAAAAATGCGTAGGATCATCGGGGCAAACATCCACATCCACCACCCTTCCGCTCATGATGGAGGGACCTATGGAATGGAATTTTACATTCGTTACAAGATTATCCTGGGCTTGGATGGAAGAGGTAAGATGGCAGATGGCAGAGGTGAGGATGACGATAAGGAGGCGGGTATTCATATTTGATAGTATTTATTATGTTTATTGTTTAGGTTGTGTTAGGCTACTCAAAGGATTCCAACTAAGTTCATTTAGATTATATTCATTCGTTTCTTTCCTATCAAACTCTCTTTCTTTATTAACAAATGTTTCAACAATGGTAATGGAATTATTATCATGTAAGGTAAGTTCAACAAAGAATTTATCAAATAAAACAAACTCTAATCTTTCTAAATTTATAATGATGACTGGAGCTCTATATTCATTGGATCCGACTTGGCGTAGAACTAATAATCCATGATCTGTCCAATCAGGTTCGAATGAATTTTCTTTAAATGATACAAAGCAATGAAAAATTATTTCCTTGCTATCATATATAATTACAGGGTTTAATTTGTCTTTTAATATTTTGAGTTTACAACGAAATTTACACAGACCAAATTCTTCTTTTGAATAAAAGTAAAAACCATATTCTTCATTATTAGTTTCATAAAGAGCATCATTTGAAAATGTAGTCTTGTCATAATTAAGAGGTTTATATGAGATGTATAAATCTCTTTCAATTTTCCAATCAGAAAAATTCTTTAGTAATCTCATAGTTTACTATTTTTCAAAATACCCCCATCTCCTTTTATTAATCAATACCCCAAGCATCGTAATTCATAATTCCTAATTCTTAATTGAATATAGCATGGGGCGAAAGTAGGAAATCATTCAGAATGTATGTATGACAAATTGTACAAAATTCCAAATTCATTGCCGTTGGCTTCAGCCAACGGATTAAGTTGGATGAGGGAATTGGCTTTAGCCAAAAGAATATTTATTTTTGGCTAAAGCCAATTGAGTGTTTATCAATTATCCGTTGGCTGAAGCCAACGGCAATGAATTTGGGATTTTATGCAATTTATCATTCGCCCAAATCCTTCGATGAAATCATTATGCCAAGGATATTCTGCAATCAAAGCCTCGCTGTTTTATATCTTTGCCGAATTGAATTGCAAAAAATGAACCTTAAAAAATCTTTCCTTTATCTCTTGAACTAATGGTATCAAAAAAATCACCTTTTTGGACGGGATATTTAGCCATTAATGGGTCATTACAACGGGAGATTGCCCGAAAAGGCGCGGAATTAGTGCTCCAAATGCGTCTGCCCAGAACACTCGGGCAGATGACGCTGCTCCCCGATATAGCTTATCCTGTGGCAGTACCATGTATGTCACGTCGCGAAACATACCTTCCCCTGAAGCAGGTTATACCATACATCAGAGCAAAAATAGCTGACGCTACGTTAGGACCAGGTATGTTTAAGAGCAGGGGCAACTATGTCCTGCAGCAAATTCTTCTGCCCGAGTGTTCTGGGCAGATGATTTTTACCGAGATATTCACCATAAAAGAGCAGCTTTCAGGAGCTATTTAATAAGAAATTAAGCAATGGCAAGAAGGAATTGGATGCCTCGCAGCATACCCGCAAGAGCAAAGTTTTTGGAGCATTTGGATCAAAATTTAATCCATTATAAAGATGATTTGAACATCAAACAAGATGACCTGGATTTAGTGCATAAGTGCAACCTGATCTATCAGTATTTTGTAAAGAACAAGAAAAATATGGCTTCGTTTATGAAGGCTTTCAACAGTTATTTTAATGAATTAAATGAAGGGAAATCGGGGAAGAATATGAGCGTGCTGCCGAAGCTTTCTGACTTTGGATTGGACCCCGAACTGGTGCCGTCAAATATCTTTGGATTCATCAGCGAGCTGCGAGGTATATTAATGAGGCATGGTAATTATTTAGAAGGTATCGGGCTTGCATTAATGTTCTACGGGGCTGAAATTAATTTCAAAAAAGACAAGTATAAACCGACGATAAAAGTTATTGTGAGAGGGAAGAAAATCAAAATCATTACATCGGTTATTGATGTCAAGAATCATCAGATATATTTGAAAATAGGCAAGAGCAAAGGCTATGTGATAGGGGAAAGAATGGGCTCGGCGACTTTTGAATTTGAGCTGCCGATAAACACAAAAAATGTCGGGATTCCAATTTCCATCATGCTCATCGGGGTCATTCACGACAAGGAGATTGGCGATTATTCGGACAGTGTCGAGATTCTTTATCGCTCTGATGGCAAGCCGAGCTATTAAGTCAATTAGGAATTAAAAATTAGGAATTAGGAATAATATAACAACTTAATTCCTAATTTTGGCTATAGTAAGTTTTTAATGGAAGCTTTTTTTCAACACAGAGAAACAGAGATACACAGAGTCTTATTTTTCTCTGTGAAACTCTGTGTATCTCTGTTTCTCTGTGTTGAATTTATCATTCTTCTTTTCCATTAAAAACTTACTTAAGCCCTAATTTTTAATTCCTAATTCCTAATTGATTTGTGAACCCGGAGGGATTCGAACCCCCAACCAACAGAGCCGAAATCTGTCATTCTATCCAGTTGAACTACGGGTCCAATGCGGGGGCGAAATTAGGAATTAAAAATTACAAATCAGGAATTACGTTTGGCAAATTTATTTCAGGTTAGGACAAACACAGACAGTGAATAGTGAACAGTGCAAAAATTACCCGATTTGGCGGCGGTGAAAGAAAAACTTTAAACTGCGTATTTCCTCTTCCTTAGATAATTTCTGATTACCCCAAAAAGAATTATAAACAAAGCAGGAGCGATAAGGTTGATTAATTGCCATTTGGTGCGCTCGTCATCTACCTTATTAGTATCTAATAATCGCAGTTTTAATTCCTTGGATCGTACTGTTATCAAGCCCGAATCATCGCAGAGATAATCTATTGAATTAAGAATAAAATCGCGGTTGCCATAAGTTTGTTTGGTACTAATATCATATCCCAAAGGAATTATCGAACCCCTTTGTTTGCCAAGGTGATTGCGGATTATATCACCATCAGAGACCACAATCATCTTGTTAGGGACGCTTCGAGCCTTATAATCAATGGCGGAATCTTGGGCGATAGTCTTTGGAATTCTATTCTTATAATTGGAAGTGAATTCACCTTCCAGAAGCACTGCAAGAGGCTTGAATCGGTCGGTATAGAGCTTCGGGTCGGGTTTATCACGCATAATATTCAAGCTGATAAGAACGGGGGTATAAAGCACCTTTGCAAATTCGGAAGAAGACAATAAGACGGTTTTCCTGACATCAGGAACCCTCACGGTATCAATGGTACTGGCGAATTCAAACTTAACCCCATTGAGATTATTCACTATCGGATGATTAATGATCGGGAAGGAAAGGGGATAGTAATACCAAGGCTCCAGTTCGGTCTTGTCGCGAGAACCGATTCTCCCGGTAATGACAGGGATAGGGGCACAACTCAAGTCTTGAATCAAAGTAGGATTAATCTTCACTCCATAATGAAAAAGCTGGTCTTCCAGGTTCAAATTCATATCAATGGAAACCGTCTGTGGCTTGCCATTGAGGCTATCCATCGAAGCTCGCATCCTGTCTAACAGCCAAAGAACTTTACCGCCATGCATGATGTATTGATCAATGACGAATTTATCCTTTTCATTGAATGCCGAATCAGGTTTGGCAATGATGATGGCTTTATAATCCTTCAGACTATGGATCTGACCATCAATAGTTACGCGATCCACCACATAAAAATCTTCAAGATAACGGCTGATATCATAAGTCGTCAAGGTATCCAATTCGCCCTGTCCATCAATGAAAGCGATCTTTGGTTTATTGATAACCGTGAGTTGCTTTATGGCTTTTGCAAATTGATATTCGAGGGCTTCTATAGAATTATTCAACAACTCTTCAGGAGAGCCGATTAACCTTGTTTGCAATATCTGAACAGGGAACTTCCTGACATTGGATTTATAAGTGAACAATGCGGCGGGGAATATTCGTTGAACAGACTTGCTGCCTTTTTCATTAGTATTCAAATCAGTAGGCTGCAAGCCATCTTCCATCAATTGCTTATATAATTTATCTCTTTCCTTTGGGTCATTGTTGGCATTCGGATTGATGAATTCATATTGAAGATTATCACCCGCATAAGCCCTGAATTCATCGAGCATTTCTTTGGAAGCATTCTTTAAACGTTTGAATGCCGCCGGAAAATCGCCATCCAGATAAACCCTGACATATACTACATCATCCAGCTTCTTCAACAAGTCCTTGGTGGCAGGCGAGAGCGTATATCGCTTCTCTGAAGTCAAATCAAAACGAGTAAAAACGAATGTAGAAATTATATTAATAAAGATAACAATCCCCAAACTCAAAAACAATTGAAACAAGTCCTGACTCCTGCGGCTTCTCTTCTTAATAACCTTTTCCATCCTATAAATTTATAATTTATAATTCATCATTTATAATTCCCTGAACTACCATTTCCTTGACTGCAAAACCGTCTTGGTGCAGATAATAAAGAATGCAACAAGGGTTATAAAATATAACAAATCTCTTGTATCTAATACACCCCGACTCATGGATAGATAGTGGGCTTTGATACCTATTTGCTGGATGATATTATCTGCCTTGCCAAACAATTCGAAGGAGCCAAGGAATTCAAATCCCAGGAAAAAGAATCCACAAAGGAAGAGTGCAGTAATAAATGATATGATTTGATTGTCGGTGATGGCAGAAGAAAATATCCCAATAGCAACAAAGCCTGACCCAAGAAATAACAATCCGATATAGGAACCCCACATGCCACCGGTATCAATATCTACAGGAGGTTTGGCGAGAGCTTTGATGGTGAAATAATAAATCAAGGTTGGAATAATGGAGAAGAAAACAAGTATCAATCCAGCAAAGTATTTAGCCATAATTATTTGCAAATCACTAAGAGGGCGAGTGAATAATAATTCAATCGTTCCTTTGTTCTTTTCTTCAGCAAAAGAACGCATGGTGATGGCAGGAATCAGAAACAAATAGAATATCGGAGCCACGTAAAAGAGACTGTCGAAGTTGGCATAACCATTATCCAATATATTATAATTAGTCGAGAATACCCATATCAACAACCCAATGCTGATAAGGAAAACAAGGATAACGATATAGCCTATTAATGAATTAAGAAAACTTCCAATCTCCTTTTTTAACAGTGCAAACATTACTGAATTGTTTCTATTAATTTCATGGCTGCAATTTTAAACATTATCATGGAATTTGAGATTAGGTGATATGTCATTCCTTGAATGCTCTATGGAAAAATAATTCAAACTTTAGCAACTTTTAGTTCTCTTCGAAGCAGCTTTACAAGATCATTAGCTTTAAGATCTAATGCCTCTATTTCATAATTCGCCTTCTCATAAAAAGGCTCCCTAAAAGCCATTTGGTCTTTTATCTGAAGCACCAATTCGACATCTTTCAAATCCTTGAGAAGAGGTCTTTCTTCTTTACTTAAAGCTAATCGATGAAATAATAACCCATTACTTGCTTTAAGGTAAATTGTAGTTCCATGTTCGCGCATCTCCTTAAGATTATCAAAAAAACAAGGAGTTCCACCACCGGTAGCCACCACAATATTATTCTTTTTAAAAGTTTTTCTTAGGGCTGTCCTTTCCAATTCACGGAAAACTTGTTCGCCACTATCATTGAAAATTTCAGAAATAGTTTTTTTAGCCTCCTTTTCAATCATGGCGTCCAGATCAATAAAGGTAAATCCAAGTTTGGCTGCAAGTTCGGCTCCCCGAGAGGACTTGCCACTACCCATATATCCGATTAAATAAATTCTCATATCGTATTTTTAAATTTAGCGTGGCAAAATTAAACTATTTTTGGTGAGAACTTTGACGCCTGATAGGATTACCTTTTAGGTTCATTAAATGGGATATTATCGAGGCGGTAACAACAAGATTTATTAATCAGATGATGCGATTATAAATAATTTATATATATTTGCGCCCTCAAACAAAAAAATAATACATAAATACGATGTCAAATATCTGCGACTTAACAGGAAAAAAAGCCATGAAGGGCAACAAAGTATCTCACTCTAACAGTAAAACTTTGAGGAGATTTAAACCGAATTTGAAGGTTAAAAAATTCTATATTCCTGAAACGGAAGAATGGATTACTCTGAAAGTATCTACCGGGGCATTAAGAACTATCAACAAGAAAGGGATTAGTGCAGTTTTAGATATTATTGAAAAACAAGGTTATCTAAAATAGTTCAGGGGTTTTTTAAACTTGAGCTAAACCAAATAGAATTCCGGGCGAACTAAATGTTTGCCCGGTTTTTTTATTTAGTAACTTTAGGATGAATAACTTCCTAATAATATATTTGTTCTAATATGTATTTTTGAGCCTTATAAAAATCCTATACTATGAGATTGTTTATTTATTTGTTTATCGTCGTTCTTTATTCTTCAGGAAATATTTCTGCTCAGAAATACAAGTATTACAGATATGATACCGACCTGCTTCCAAAAGAATTTCACAAGGGAAGGAGAGAGGCTTTAAGGAAAATGCTGCCAGATAAATCTGTCGCCGTTTTCTTTTCGGCTCCAGTCAGGAATCGTTCCGGGGATGATGATTATACCTTTCATCAGGAGCCGGATTTCTATTATCTAACTGGATTTGTGGAAGAGAATTCGATGTTGATAATTTTTAAAGAAGAGCAAAATATCGGAGGGATTAAGACTAATGAAATTCTTTTCATTGAAGATAAAGATCCAGGCAAGGAAGTATGGACTGGAAGACGATTAGGAAAAGATGGAGTTACTCCTGTGTTAGGAATTAAAACAGGAATGCTGAATACTGATTTTGATGATTTGAAGTTGGACTTCAAGAAGTTTGATAAGATATTACATCTGAAATTTCCTCAAGGTGCTGTTCATGAGCATGGCAGCAAGGCAGATTTATATTCTTTGGTTGATCAATTCAAAAAGAAATATGATGGAGATAAGGAAGATCCCTTCGAGTTATTTGAAGATATGGCGAAACTAAGAATGATTAAGCAAAAGGAAGAATTGACCTTGATGCGAAAGGCTATTGATATGACTTGTGATGCTGAAAAGGAAGTGATGAAATCCATTGTGCCAGGCATGTATGAATACCAGGTTCAATCAATACTGGAGTTTGAATTTAAGTGGAATGGCTCGGAGTATGTTGGATTTCCTTCGATATGCGGAGGTGGCGAGAACTCTTGCATTCTTCATTATGAATCCAATAGAAAGAAGTTGAATGATAAGGACATGATGGTTGTTGATATTGGTGCTGAATATCATGGATATTCTGCCGATGTTACAAGGTCTATGCCTGTTAATGGGAAGTTCTCCGAGGAGCAGAAAGCTATTTACAATCTTGTTTTTAAAGCTCAGGCTGAAGGGATTAAATTGTGTAAACCAGGAGCATCTTTTTTTGAGCCTAATAAAGCTGCCAAGAAGATTATTGCCGAAGGCCTAAAGGAATTGGGAATTATCAAAAGTGAAGACGATGTTTCTAAATACTTCATGCATGGAACCTCCCACCATTTGGGCTTGGACGTACATGATGTTCAGACTTCCTATGAACTTGTTTCTGGGAATGTTATTACTGTTGAACCTGGAATTTATATTCCAGAAGGCTCTGATTGCGATCCGAAATGGTGGAATATCGGCGTTCGTATTGAAGATGATGTTTTGATCACTGATAATGGATGTGAAGTATTATCTGCTAAAGCCCCGAGAACCATTGAAGTGATTGAGGCATTGATGAAGGAGAATAGTATATTTAAAATTCAACACTAAGACACTAAGTTCATGAAGAAACACTTAGTGAATCTTAGTGAACTTAGTGTTGAAAGTATTGAGTCCTCAGACCTTAAAAATCTACTTCGATCAATACCGGACAATGATCCGAATGTCTTGCCTCTTGAAGGATTACAGCTCTTTTCAAACGGCTTTCCAAAGGATCAGAAACCATAAGATAATCTATTCTCCAGCCCAGATTCTTATCGCGTGAACCTGCTCGAAAACTCCACCATGTATAGTTGTGTGGCTCCTTGTTGAAATGCCTGAAAGAGTCAATGAATCCGCTATTGACAAAGCCCTCCAGCCATGCTCTTTCCTCTGGCAGGAAGCCGGATGAATTGGCATTGGAAACAGGGTTGTGAATGTCTATCGGCTTATGACAAATATTATAATCTCCTGCAATAATCAGGTTGGGGCGGGTTACTCTTAATTCATTAATGTAATTCTGAAAATCGTCCAACCATTTGTATTTAAAAGTCTGACGAATATCACCGGTAGTTCCTGATGGCATATAGACACTCATCACGGATACATCTCCATAATCTGCTCTGATGATCCTGCCTTCAAAGTCAGATTCCTTGATTCCGCAACCATATTCCACATGATCGGGTTCATGTTTAGAAAGGATGGCTGTGCCACTATAGCCTTTCTTTTGGGCAGGAAACCAGAAATGTTTATATCCTCTTTCTTCAAAGAGCGTAAGGTCTAATTGTTCGGGATGCGCCTTTATTTCCTGGAGGCAGACGATGTCTGGATTTACCATCTGGAGCCAGTCTAACCATCCTTTTGATAGTGCCGAACGGATGCCATTGACATTATATGAAATTATCTTTTGCATGATTTATCTTTATAATTTACCTTGCCAAAACTACATTTTATTTCAATAATAATTAGCCGGTATCATAAGGTCAAAAAAGAAAGGCTCCTCTTTCGAGAAGCCCTTCAATCAAAAACTAAAACAAAATCCTCTTTTGGGAAACACTCGGGGCGAATTTATAAAATTATTGAAAATATATTGATACCTTAATCTTCAAATTATTTATTCTATATTTGCAGCAGGAGAGATGGCAGAGTGGTTTAATGTGGCGGTCTCGAAAACCGTTGACTGTAACAGGTCCGGGGGGGCGAATCCCCATCTCTCCGCTGGAATCAATGCTTTAGTATGTTTTTAATTGAAGGGATTCAACATCATTATGTATTTATTTGTAGATTTTTTCTGATTATAAAATAGACTATCGCATTCAACAATGTTTGTATCAAGCTAAAGAGTGCAGATAATGATGCTTCTCCAAAATCATCTGTTATATAATAAAAGAAGTTATCACATAATCTATCCATTCCCAAAGTATATGATAAGTAGATTGCTATATTTACAAATAAGACCCATTTGAAATATTTTGTCTTTCGACATTTCATCAAAAAGAATATTGCAAAGTATAACTCTAATGGATACAACCATATTAAATATAAAAATATATGTAAATTTTTTTCAATCATTCCCAAAAATTATCAAGGAACAGGGATTAAAGGTAGAAGGAGGCAGGAAGCGGGGATTGGGGTTGGAAGGAAAGGGTTTAGGATTCGTTATAATTATTCCTTTTATTATTACCAATATAATCTATAATTTGATGCCTCTTCCATTATTTTAATATCAAATTTAAAATCCCCTTCTTTTACTGAATAAATTTCTGTTCCACAGAGATATTGTGGTTCAGAAGTCTTTACTTTGTTTTTAATAATTCCCTCTGGACGACCTATTGGCATTCCACTATCCATCACTATTTCTTTACAATCCAAAACTAATACCGATGAATCTTTTTTTATTGAACCAACATAATTATAGTCCATATAAACCGAATCTAAATCATACCCTGTTCTATTAAATATTTCTATTCTTAAACTTTGTGCCTGTATGATTTGACAGAATAATAAAGTAATAACAGATATTGTTATTAACCCTTTCGAAAAAGATGCTCTACTCTGTTTATCCTTTGATTTCATTCTATAAATATATTTCTCATTCCCCAAAACCCCCCGTCCATCGCCGCAAAAATAAAAAACCCAAAGATGATTTGTTTCCCGAATTAATGTTATTATTGCGCCATCAAAAAACATAAGAGTTACGATATTAAAGTAAGCTCAAAGTTTTGAGGTGTTAGGCGGGAAGTTTGTCAGGCTTAGCATCGTTGTTCAGGATAGAACCCCTTGGATTCGAGTACAAAAGGTGGTGAAAAGTAGTATAGATGCTTCACTTCCATTATTTCGGGTGTCGTAAACCATGCGTAAGGTATGGAACGAATTTTTTCAGGTACAATTAAAAAATAATTATTTATGAAATTAAATTTTGTAAAACAAAAAGAATCCTACAAGGAAAAAATCAGCAGAGGGTATGCTGAAACAGCGCAGGAGAACCAACACATTCGCGAATTTGGTCCTGATGAGGAAGAAGCCGAGAGATCACCATCGCGCTTCTTGAGTCCTTTATTTTGGGTGATAAATTTTATTTTGGCAGGCTATGAGCGTTTCAAAAACAACCTCTATGATGCCATGGACGAAACTGTGGAAATCTATAATATCAGTTCCTATGATTTGGAAAGATTGAATTTCAGAGGGGTAGATGTCACCCAGTTTAACGGGCAGATCATCCTTTTCAGCATGCCTACCATGCAAAGAAAGTACATCGCCGTCTTTAAATGGAAAGGCTCTAAGGCAGACAAAACGAAACAGGCAAAAGATGCCCTTGCCCTGGCTGCCGTATCTACTTATGTATCTGTTCCCGGAGCCACTATTACGGCTTTAGGACTGCTGGCGACTGCTTATGGCAACTCTGAAGCCGGTGGCGAACAAGCTGCCTGGACTGCTCTTAATAATGGTATGGAAGGGTTGAAATTTCTTTTTCAATCGTATGCGAATGAGAACTTTGCCACTGCTCAACTTGGGATAGAGTCAGGTGGGTTTTCCTGTAAAAAAGTAACTCCAAGAAAGCAACAACCTTGGGCGGTGAAGAACAATCCTGTAGGTGGAATTTTAGATTTGACAGCAGCGGGAGCTAAGGGCGAAATACACGATTGGTGGATCAGTTATAATGGAATTACTTTCGTAAGGTTAGACCCTACCAAGCAAGCACATACCCAGGTTACTGGGCTCGCTGCAAATATTGAGGTTTACTTTATGCATCAAATAATTACTTCCAATGGTCCTCAAGGATTTGATGCGGTTTTAAAGATTACAGTTAATTAAAAACCACATTTCATGTCTCTAAAAGACGAAAGTGCGGAAGGATACAAGCATTCTTCCGCCGTTTCTTTACAAACGGCGGAACTATGTATGGATACTTCCGCCGTTTCCATGCATTGTTCTGCCGTTTGTAAGGATAGTTCCGCCGTTTGTAAAGAAACGGCGGAACAATGTAAGGATACTTCCGCCGTTTCCATGCATTGTTCCGCCATATATAAGGATAGTGCAGCCGTTTCTAAAGAAAGGGCAGCCGTTTCTAACCATACGGCTGCACTTTCGTCTTTTTGGGGAATGGAATAGAAAAATAAGTATAAAATAATAATATGATAAAATTAAAATCAAGCAAAGAGACCCCCTTAAAAGGCTGCAACTGTGGCAATAAATTAAACCACTGGAAGAAATTTACCGGCATGCAAGTACGCATGTGCCTTGTCCCCGGCTGCCGGAATCCTGAAATAGACGGAGGCTATGTAGTGAAAACAAAAACCGACCCTATTGCCGACGCTGGTCTGGATTTGCAATCCAGACCCCTAGATTCCACCATTTATCTCATCCCATTATGCGAGGAACATGCCACTACTTTGGAAGAATTTGAAGTAGCCGACGACACCAATTTTGTCTCCACCATCCTAAAAGAAACCTGCGGCAGGAATGATGCTGTGGAGGTGAAGGAAGGGGAGCTATAGAGGGAAATAATTAGGAATTAAAAATTAGGAATTAGGGAACGCCCGGGCAGAAGGAATTTTGTTCGGGCTTTTTTGTGGGGAATACTTATTTAACTTGATTCTTCATTTTATTTCTTATTGAAAAAAAGATAATTATTCCAAAGAAAAATAAAGGACCTGAAAGAAAAGGAGCCTTTAATAAATTCAGGTATAAAGGGGATTTAATGATAGTTGTCTTACCATCTTTTTCAATTATGATTTTTGGAATGATAACAGTTTCAGTTCTTATATAATATCCATTAATTATAGTATGTGATGGATCAGATGTTGAAGGTGAATCTCTATAGTCATCATGACTAAAGTAAATATGTTTACTGCTAATAGCTCTTCCCTTTAAATCATAAAAACTTAATAAATCCTTATGTACAGTTTTTACTTGAATAGTATCACCTATTATTTTAAATGTAAATTCTCCACCCCAACCATAAACTTTAAAGTTGAATAGAAACTTCCCATTAATATCATACACTTGAATCTTTCCATAATCAGGCAATCCAACATAAAACTTGTTCTCACTACTCATTGTTGTTTGAGCATTCCATGCAATTGGTAATTCATATTTGTAATCAAGTATAGTAGTAAATATTAATCCACAACCCAAGAGACCAATAAATCCAATAACAATTAATAATAGAGAAAAATATTTAAGAATTTTCATCATTGAATTTATTACCCTTTTCTTTCATCTCCTTACCTTTATTTTTGTTGCAAAGAAAAGTATTTTTTAGGAGAAGGGCTACTTGCTTTCACCACGACGGGAAGAGGAGGAGGAAGGAGGAGGCAGGTCTTTGGGGAGGTTTGTGAAGGAAAGGAGGGATGGATTACCCGAATTTAAAAGAGCCATTCGCAAGTGGAATAATCTTGGCATTTAAAAGTTTGGCAGATTCTTCTGCTACTTCTTTGTAATGCTTTTGTAATTCCTCAAAAGATAAATCTTTAGTAGCTTCAGATGCTTTTTCTTTCATTTCCCAAACTTCTTCAAGAGCTTTTGATACCGGATAGTCTTTAATCGTTTTCATCATATATTAGTTGTATAGGTGTTACCAAATCAAGAGGATAGAAATATCCTTCGCGTTCATTAATAATTTTAATTTTTATTCTTTTGTTTACGTTTGCCAAATGCTTAAAGTTCCAGGATAGTAGAATATCAAAACTGTTAGTAGTTGCCAACCCTATATGCCTGGCATCATCAAATTTCTTAACTGGAATAACTCCATCTTTGATATAAATGTGAGCCAGTCGTTCTGCCTCCTTATTGAAAGAATCATAAGGAATATTATAATCTTTTATAACCTGTAAAAGTTTCAATCGTTTTTCATCCTCCTCCGTTCTATTTATCTCATCAAACACTACATCAGAAACAAGACAATCGTAAATTCCTTTCTTTAAATAATTATCAAAGAAGTCTTCTGTGTTTCTTTTGAAGTCGGGAGTATCATCTGCAAATAAGAAATTAATTATTGAAGTATCTAAATAAATTTTTAGTTTTTTCATCTTTCAAACCTAACTTTTAGGGCTGAATTTAAGATAACTCTCCCTCATCTTTTTAAGTTTTTCCGGGTCAATTTTCTTACCCTTGCTTTCTTTCTTATGCTTTAAGAATCTCTTTGCATCTTCTCCCATCAATACAGGGGTTTCTTTAATTGGTTTTGCCATTGTATTTAATTGTTTGATTTGTGCAAAAGTACAAAAAGTCAAGGAAAGACCTTATCTCATCCTTTATTTTGCTTGCAAAGAAAAGGATTTTTTAGGAGAAGGGCTACTTGCTTTCACCATGAAGGGGAGAAGGATTTAAGGATTTAATTTATTAAACTATTTTTTAATAATGTCAAATCAAAATACATCAAGCGAGTATCAGAATCTACATCATCATCCGTCAAAAACAGGAAACCATTCTTTGAATAAAAAGGCAATGATCTTTTATAAGCATCAACCGTAATATACATACACCCCGTTTTATTATTATCAATAAACCAGCCTTTAATAAAATCCAAAATTTTACCTCCCACTCCCTCGTTTTGATAATTTTGATGAACTCCAAACCTTCCAATCTTAACGGAAGGATAGCTTTTAAACCATTTGCTTTTTGGTAGCTTGGCTTTAAATATCTTCTCAAATTTTCGATGACTGTTTATTTCATTATAGCCAATCTTGTCATTAAAAAGACTGAAAAAAGCAATTGTTAAATTGTCTTTTTCCATTAAATAAGTTACAGATAAAAGGGCTTCACCATGAGCTTTTGCATCATCGTTAAGAAAGTTTTCAAGATCAGTATCTCCACATTTAAAAGGGAGAATAGCATGATCTTGAGATAACCTTTTAAGATCGTCTAAAATCATTAAGATAAAATAAAATTAATCAATGACCCTAAACTTTTTGTAATTTTTCATTATTCTTTCTACTTCTTCAGGAGGAAGTTTTTTGCCCTTGTTTTCTTCTTTCTGTTTCAAGAATCTCTTTGCATCTTCTCCCATCAATACTGGGGTTTCTTTAATTGGTTTTGCCATTGTATTTAATTGTTTGATTTGTGCAAAAGTACAAAAAGTTAAGGAAAGACCTTATCCCATCCTTTATTTTGCTTGCAAAGAAAAGTATTTTTTAGGAGAAGGGCTACTTGCTTTCACCATGAAGAAGAATCGTTTAATTAGCGCTTCAAACTTTTTTTCCTACCTCTTGTGCCATTCCCTTTATTCCAATTCTGTTCCTTGCCTTCCGCAAGCCATTCGATAGCTTTCGTTACGTTATTCAATCGTGTTTGTTCATAGATAGGAAGCGTTATAAATCGTAAATAAGCAGTCCTTTGTGATGTTTTAAAATTAGTAAATGTCTTTTTGGCAGCCCCATTTTTATCTAACTCCTTTTGGAAATAATCAGGCACTTCCATTTCCTTGGCTCTGCTCTTTTTAAATGGAAGAGGAGGCATGGTGCCTTGCTTATTTAATTCTATTACCTGGTTGATAAATCCAATAAGGATTTCATCAGAAGGCAGATCTTTCACGCTGTCTATCCTGGTTAAATTCCCAATGATTTTTCCATCCGCTTTGGCATGGTTTACCAATAAATTATCCGGATCCTTCAACAATTTATTTTTCCATAAATTGAATGCACAATAAGGTTTATCATAAGCGATCATGCTGCATACAGGCGACCCGGCAAACAAGAACGTAGGACAGTTATACAACATTTTTTCTTCCACATCAGGGATAGCCTTATGCACGACTTCTCTCAAATGTTTCAATATTGGTTTTGCATAATCAGGAGCCATCTTTATGTACCCATCAACTTCTAAATCTTTTTTTATCATTTCTATATTATTTAATTCGTGCAAAAATACAAAACTTACAGAAACCCTTATCTCCCTGTATATTTGATAACATTGGAGACCGGTTATCGCTCAAGAAATGATTTCGTTTAGTTTACCACCTATTGTGTCAACTATTCTTCGTCAATTCATGAAAGATTTCCTCCAAATTCTGCTCCTCTTTTTTGATAGTAATAATGGCTAATTTATTCTCAATGGCAAAGTTGAAAAGCTCTTTGCGAATATCAGTTTCAGCATCGGAATATAATTGCCATTGATTGTCTTTAATCAGTTCTACTTCGCTAACACCGGCAATCTTTTTCAAGGCAGTCTTTGATGTCGGAGCATCAAATTCTACAGATATGACAGCCTTACTCACGGCATGTTGTTTAAGAACTTCTATAGGATCATCAGCAACAATTTTTCCTTTATTAATAATCACCACTCTGCTGCATATAGCAGTAACTTCCTGCATAATGTGAGTAGAAAATATCACCGTCTTTTCCTTGCCGATATTCTTAATCAAACTTCTTATTTCAGTAAGTTGATTAGGGTCTAATCCTGAAGTAGGTTCATCAAGAATCAACACCTTAGGATCATGAATCAGAGCCTGTGCCAGTCCGACTCGTTGCCGATACCCTTTAGAAAGCGCACCTATCTTTTTATGTTGCTCCACCTCAAGCCCGGTCATACCAATCATCTCTTTAACCCTTGCGGTTTTACTCCCTTTCAATCCTTGTATGCCAGCAATGAATTCAAGATATTCCTTGACATACATATCATGATATAAAGGATTATTCTCCGGCAAATATCCCACGCATTTCTTCACCTCAAGCGGCTCTTCATTCACATCATGTCCACAAACAAAAGCAGTCCCGGAAGTCTGTGGAATAAAGCAAGTCAGTATCTTCATCATGGTAGATTTGCCCGCACCATTAGGACCAAGAAACCCAAGAACTTCACCAGCATTTACCTCAAACGAAACACCATCCAAAGCATTCTGCTTCCCATAAACCTTAGAAATCTCAACAACTTTTACTGACATAATTTATACCCTTTATACCCTTATACCCTTATACCCTTATACCCTTATACCCTATACCTTTACACCACTTTACCACTTCAAAAAATCCTCCATATTATTCAACAAAGCATCCGAAGCAATGGTATATTTTTCTCCTTTAATCCATAAATAAACATCATTAGAAACCCCACCACCCTTGGCTTTTTGCATACTGAAGAATAAATCTTCAGATACAGTAAAATCCATGAATATCTCTTCTTCACTGCCGGGAGTTTCGGTCTTTAATTTTGCTTCCAATTGATTGTAATTAGTAAGTATCGTGCGACATTGCACCGTATCCAAAAGAATAAATGCAGTATTAGAAAGCACGGTGTTATCATCTTTGAATTTCTTCCTGTCCTTATAATATTGATATGCAGAAACCACCAAACCTTTTTGGTTATTATATTTATATCCGGTCATCTCCAGCCGCGACCCGTCCTTCATGGAAGTTTGATTATACAGAGAGATAATTTTGATGCTGCTATATTCACCAGTCTTATGAATTTCGATATTATTTTTGATGTATCTTTCGGTATCATACCTCACAGAAGTACAACTGCTGATAACAACCAACAGCCCGATGATGTATAGATTTGTTCGCCTCATATTTTTGATATTAGATAATAAGATTTCTTTTTTATGAATTGCAAAAGTAGAGAATTTTTAAACAATAAAAACATTTCGATCTAACCTAATATCTGCAACCGATGTGCATCCAATCTAATAAACACAAAAAGCATCATCGTGAATGCCAATAAAGAAGAGCCTCCATAAGTGAAGAATGGTAGTGGAATGCCTATCACCGGTGCTAATCCGATGGTCATGCCGATATTAATCATAACATGGAAGAAGAGAATAGAAGCAACGCCATATCCATAGATTCTTGAGAAAGAACTTCGCTGTCGTTCGGCAAGTTGTATGATTCGGACTAATAAAAACAAGAATAAACTGATAACAACAAACACTCCCACAAACCCAAATTCCTCACCTACTGTGCAGAATATAAAGTCCGTACTTTGTTTAGGAACAAAATCAAATGTGGTCTGGCTTCCTTTAAGAAATCCTTTACCAAAAAATCCGCCGTCACCAATAGCAATCATACTTTGATGC
>Ga0206829_10004_pt2 | contig 61666 bp, 57 predicted proteins | sample Alteio_BWOrgCont_75_FD_152862 | JGI IMG/M metagenome (GOLD analysis project Ga0206829, IMG submission 152862) | Enriched cells from forest soil in Barre Woods Harvard Forest LTER site, Petersham, Massachusetts, United States -... | ecosystem: Environmental > Terrestrial > Soil > Temperate forest >... | reverse complement strand
GGCGTGCGCACCCGCGACACTGTCACGGGCGCTGAGTCGGTGCTGAATATCAGTGGACTCTTTCTCGGCATCGGGCACATTCCGAATGCCAAGATGTTCGAGGGCCAGATCGACCTCGATGAAGATGGATACGTCAAGACACATGACAACGTCTTTACCCGTGTTCCGGGAGTGTTTGCCTGCGGCGATGTGCAGGACAGGCGCTATAGGCAGGCGATTACCGCCGCCGGGACTGGCTGCATGGCTGCGCTAGAGGTCGAGAAATACCTGGAAGAGCACAGCCATTGAGCCCCCTCCCCCCCGGCATGTTTTTCGTAAATTCTTGATTTTAAATAGCTTATGTGATTTATCCGTGTAAATTGCCTGCTTTCAGCGACTTACACGAAAAGCTGGAACGGCACGGGTCAGCACCCGTGCCGTTTTACTTGCCTTCTCTTATTTTACCAATTTCAGGGATAATTCCCGGCAGGCTTGGCCTATTGCTTATGTCATTCCTGCGCAAGGAGTTAGGTCTTCCTTTGCGACTGAGAGGGCTTGACAACATTTTTGAGCCCGGAGTGGAAAGGCTGACGAGAGGCGATTTCCGCTATTGCGCAACGATCGCGCGGATGGCAAGTCGTCGCACGGACGATACGTGCGTTTTCGCCATTGCGGATCTGCTCGTCATAGACCTCAGGATTAATCCTGCCCGGGCCGGGACGCAGACGCACATGGACTTTATCGCCCCGTCCATGGGCCAGGGCTGGGAGCCGATGCCTACGATGATGATCAGCGCGGCTACGAAGAGAGCAAAGCGACGCATGGGGTGATCCTCTGTTGGACGATACGGAGGCTGTGTCATGGGAGTTCCTTAAAACTTCAGTAATGGATAAGAGCATGCGATGGGCCGCAAACGCTATGGACTCAAGCTGCTCAGAATCAATGAATTTACCGGATATTCAACGAATGGGGTGTCCACTTGGGGGCAGAGATGTTCGAAAGTGGACAATTTTAGGGTTCCACACATTTCCTACAAGCCGTTGATTCGCCCACGTAACTAACCAACAGCAAGTCTCAAACCCCCGTTTTTCGGGAACAGTTAAGTTCAAGGGTGCACGAGGAAACGACATGGAGACAAAGATCGTTCCGCAACCCGGTTCGACGCGGTCCTGCTCACTCACTCCGGGTAGGATCGTACGACGTGTGGAGAGGCAAATAGATGCGCACCGTCGTTCCCTGTTCCTTCACGCCTTTCCTGCTCTCAAGTTCAATCCGTCCACCATGTCCCTCAACGAATTGCTTCGCAACGAAAAGACCGATGCCGGTCCCAATCGCGTCGCGGGTGGTGAAGAAAGCGTCGAAAACCTTAGGGATGTGCACGGGCGCAATGCCCACGCCCGTGTCCTGAATTTTCACGATGACGCCCTGTTCTGCAGGGTGAGCGTCTTCGACTGAAAGAGAAAGGTCGCCTCCGGAGGGCATCGCATACATCGAGTTCGCAATTATGTTCGAGATCACTTGCATGATCTCTCCCCGTCGTAACATTAACTTCGTCGTTGAACGGAGGTACTTATGGATGTCGATCCTCTTTAGCGAGCAACGCGGTTCATAGATCGTGATTGCATGTTGCACGACTTCGGCGACTGAAGTTGAAGTTGCCGCAGCGTGCTCGCGATAGAACCCAAGCGTCTGTTTTGCAATGTGGGAGACGCGGGCGATCTCGCTTTCAGCCGTCGCCAGATACTCGATTCCAACCGGATCGATGATGAGAGGTTCCAGAAGGTAGAGCAGGTTTGTGACGGCTTCTAGAGGATTGTTGACCTCGTGCGCGATGGTTGAGGCCATCCTTCCTGCGGCTGCGATCTTCTCAGACTGCAATAACGCTTCTTCCATCCGCTTCTGGCCTGATATGTCACGCAGGATTTTCGAGGCGCCGATCACTTGCCCATCGTCGTTTTTTATCGGTGATACAGTGAGGGAAACATTAAGGCGCCGACCCTCTTTTGTGAGTCGCACAGTTTCAAAATGTTCGATGCGTTCCCCTGCCCGTATCTTTCCGATAATGGCTGCTTCGTCAGAATGCAGCTCCTTGGGAATAAGTTTCATGATCGACGCTCCGATCATTTCCTCTGCGCTATAACCAAAAATGCGGCTGGCACCGAGATTCCAACTTGTAATGATCCCGTTGAGGTCCTTGCTCAGAATGGCGTCATCCGATGATTCGACGATAGCGGCGGCTTCAGCCAGACGCTTCGAAATCGTTCGCTGCCGTTCTTCCATTCGCTTGCGCTCAGAGATGTTGCGCAGAATTTTAGAAGCGCCTACTACGTCACCGCGAGAGTTCCTGACGGGAGATATGGTGAGCGATACGTCAAGAAGTTTTCCATCCTTGGTAATTCGTTGCGTCTCAAAATGCTCGATACGCCGTCCGGCTCGAATATTCTCCAGGATTGTCTTCTCTTCGGACTGAAGGGATTCTGGGATCAGTTTAAGAACGGAGGTGCCTACGATCTCCTCTGCCGTGTAACCAAATGATCGAACCGCGGCGGCGTTCCAGCTAGTGATGATGCCGTTCAGATCCTTGCTCAGGATGACATCATCAGACGAATCCACAATAGCTGCCAATTCTCCAAGATGCCGCTCTGCCTCTTTGGAAATAGCGAGCGCCGCTTCCAGTCGGGAGATCGCACTACGTTGTTCCAGCAGACTCTGAACCTGCCGTGCCAAAGATTCAAGAGCTGCAATCTGTAAGGAAGAAAGTCGGCGCGGCTTGTCATCGAAGACGCAAACGGTTCCGAGGACATGACCGTTCGGAGCCACGACGGGAGCACCAGCGTAGAAGCGAATCTGCGGGCCGCCCAGTACGAAAGGATTTTCCGAAAAGCGGGAATCGAGGAGGGTATCTTCCACGATCAGCGTTTCCGGACGAAGAATAGCGCAGGCGCAAAACCCTTCGGAACGTCCGGTCCCGTTAGTTCCGAAGCCAACTTCAGATTTAAACCACTGGCGATCTTTATCAACGAAAGTGATGGCCGAGTATGGAGTTGCGCAGATGTATGTCGCAAACGCTGTCACGTCCTCGTAGCCCTGCTCGCGCGGCGTGTCGAGAATGGCGTAAGAGTGCAGCGTAGATAATCTTTCCGCGTCGTCCTGCGGAATCGGTGCGGAAAACATCTGGCATTCCTTGACGTGAATCTCTATTAAAACAAAGACAACCACCAAGGAACAAAGGGGAATTTGCTGGCTCCCGCAAACCGATCCTGATCCTCGATCATTCCGTTTTCCGAAAACCTCCCTTTATGGGCAACAAGAAGGTCGGTGCGCATGTCTTACGGGTTGGTGACTTCTCTCCATATGGATGAAGAGCGAGGCCACAGACATGGGTAGCAACGTCAATGAATCACCGCAGCTTCTTGTTTGCTGAGTGCCTTCGTGAAAGTCTCCTGGGCGTCAGCGACAAACTCCTTGTAACCAGCCGGGTCGATGAAGACGCGGGGACCTGCCTGCGAATAGCGCTTGAGCTTGGTAAGCATGTCGAAATACCCGCCATGGGCTCCCAAAAATACGTCGCAGGGCAAAGCGCGCAACTCCGAAAATGTATGCTCGAAATCCTGAGCGATGCCGGGGTAGCTTACGGGATGGTTGGGTGTGGCAACGAAGTGATACTCCGACCAAAAACCTACGCCTCCGACAATGACGATATTCCTCATCGTTCCCACTGGCTCCCCTGGGAGGTGCGAACGCATCGTCCATGTGGTACATCCGCGCGTATGGCCAGCGGTTTTGTGGGCTGTCAGAGTCACATCGCCCAGACTTACAGTGTCCCCGTCGTGGAGAACGCGATCCACAGGTACAGGACCATATGCGACGATGTTGGGTGAAGGCGATAAGAAGTCCGTGCGTGCGCCAGTTTCCATCACACTCACGTCGCCGTCCATCACCATGTTCTTTGCATGGGTCTCGCGAACCACCTCCGCTGCACCGCCCACATGATCGTAGTGCGCCTGGCTGTTGAGCAGAATCCTGGTGTCACTCCAGTGAAAGCCCAGCTTCTCCACACTCGCCCGAATCTGCGGCGGCAAGCTGGCGAGGTTTGCATTGATGAGGATATTTCCTTTTGACGTGACGACGAGGTAGCTGGCAAGGTCCTCGCTTCCCACGTAGTACAGGTTGTCAGCAATTTGGAACGGAGCAATCGGAGACGTCCACGAAGGGTTAGCGTCAGCAAGGATGGTTTTGGGGCTGCAGCATAACAGCAGAAACAGGCAGGAGAGAATAGCGCGCATTCTGCTTTTGTAGCAGAGCAGGAAAACGTTCGGCTGCATGCGTGTAGAACTGCGAAGAAAATCAGGAGACGAAATGAGCCCTAAGAGTATCGTCAGTGCGCAACCGGCGGTCCCGGCGTCCCGTCGGACCATTCGCCGGACACAATGAAGAAAGTCGTCACCCGTTGTTCAGGGTCATATGCCGCCAGAACCGGCGAGCCAGGCAGATTCGCTCCCCAGCTTTTCTCAGCGTCTCCGGAAGCATAAAACATTACATGCGGGTGCCAACTCTTGCCGGTGTCGTTGAGATATTGTTGCTTCGACATCATGTAGACCACCGTCCCAGGCGCAAGCGCAGGCAGTTCTTTATTTTCCAGTGCTGAAGAGATTGCAGCAACGATCTCCGCTTTCGATTTTCCGGCGAGCACCAGCCTGGTCTTCATAAGAAAGATAGGCAGAGAAGTTTCCGCGGCTGGCGGATTGAAGCAATGCGGGGCGCGTATTTTGGGATTCCAGAACTGTGGATCATCGGTCGCTGTAGCCCATGAGCGCTCGACAATGCAGACAAAGCCATTCGAGCCTTTCACGGCAGTCGCATAGCCGTCCCGTCGCAGAACCATCACATCGGCCGCATCTGAAATCGACGCTGGAGCAGCGCTGCGAGCCAACGCAACCTCAGCATTCTCGTCCGGAATCAAATACTGATCGAGAGGAGCCATGGCTGGATAGGAAGTTTTTTCAACCTGCGCGCGTGAACAGATGGGGCAGGATAAAACAACCAGAACAACGAATGCTAACGCTGTGATCCTGATATTGTTCTTTCGCATTTGATTCTCCGGCAGATGCAATTTGTGCCAGCCTTGAAATCAGTAATCCCGAGAGCGCGACTATAGCGCATCATTGATGCCGATGCTAGCCGATTCATATTTCCCTTAAAAAGAGGGCACCCTTTCGGGTGCCCTGTACCAGTAAAACTCGAGTCTTGCTAGAAGTAGAATTTCGCCGCCAGCTGTACGGCGCGTCCGGGTTGGGGATCGCCGTTTACATCTGCCGTACTGGTTCCTACCACGGAAGTGACCGTACCGAACTGTCCTGGCCCGTCGGAGAAGTTGCCGTCAGGATTGGAGAAGTTCGCGTGGTTGAAAACGTTGAAGGCTTCCAGGCGCAACTGCAGGTAGCGGCCTTCGCTGCCGAGCGGGAGATTCTTTGCAAGCTCCAGGTTGGTGTAGTTGAAGCCCGGTCCGTGGAAAAAGTTTCGTTTCGCGTTGCCGAAGGAACCGAGAGGCTCCGACGAGAACAACGAAGAATCGAACCAGCTGCCAGTGTCGCGCGGATTCATCGTCTTGATGTTGAAGGTCGACACATTCGGATTGTCGGGGCAGGAGTAGAACGAGTACTGATCGCAGTAGAGCGAATTGAAAGAGCCTTGCTGCGAAATGGGAACCGGGAAACCGGTTTGCAGCGCAGTGACACCGGAAATGTGCCAGCCGCCGAGCGTTTCTCTCATCAGCATATTGTTTTTCCAGCTGGCCAGAATCGGAATCTCGTAATCATAGGAGGTGACGAAACGATGCCGGGCATCGAAGTCGGAATCTCCATAAGCAAGATATTGGAAGCCGGGGTAAATGTTGGTTCCCAGCCCGTTGAAGCCGGAGCTTTCGATGCCCGATGAGTTGTCCAGACCGTGGCTATAGGTATAGGCCATGGTGAAGGACAAGCCATGACTCGGGCCTTTCATAAGGCTGGCCTGGAGCGAGTTGTAGCTGGAGGAGCCGTCTGTGTGCTGCTGTCCAACACTCAGATACCACGGAATTCCGGAATTGGGATCGGTGGCGGGCTGGGTGAAGTACTGCGGGTAATCGAGATGCAGACGCGCCTTGTCAGCACTGCAAACCGGATCTGCCAGGCAGGCAGCGTGCCCGGCGGCGGTGATGGTATCTCCTTCATACGCGCGGACCAGATGGCGGCCGATCGAACCTACGTAGCCGATCTGTGCCACCATGCTGCCTGGCAATGAACGCTGCACATTGAGGTTGAAGTTATAGGTGTAAGGCACTGTGTAGTTGTCGGGATAAGTGCTGATGTCCAAGCCCGAATAGTTCGACCAGTTCAACTGGTCGCCGGGCAACGGTCGAACATAGGGAAACGGATTTGCTTCCGAGCCGTTGCCAGCGATGTCAGCAAACGGATTCGCGAAGCCGGGGCTGCCACCAAAATCGGCGGCGCCGAGGGAGTTCTTGAGCCACGGCGGATCGCTCAGGTTCTGGAGCTGACCTTCTTCCGCATCGCGGTTGTAGTAGAGACCGAAGCCGCCACGGACTGCGAAATCATGAGCTCCTTCATTGCCGATGATCTGGGAAGGACCGGAGCTGGGCGACCAAGCAAAACCAATGCGAGGACCGAAGTGATTCCACTTGGTGGTAGGACCGCCAGCATTGTTGCAGCCGGGATCGGTGGGATAGGTAAGTCCTGGAGGGCCACCCGGGAAAGCGGCGGAGGTCTGACTGCCAGGCGACCAGCAGGTGATTCCCAGCCCCTCGAACTGGTGGTTGCCGTTCGGGGTTTCGACGTCCCATGAGATTCCGTAGTTGAGGGTCAGATCGTTGGTGATCTTCCAGCTGTCCTGGCCGTATGCGTAGTATTCATAGGCGCGGGCGTCAATGATGCTGCCGGAAGTTTGCGTGTATGTATCGGGGATGCCGAGCACGAAGTCAACGATGGGATCGCCGGAGCTGTAGGTGCCGCCGCCGGAAAAGCCGAAGCCGCCGTTGTTGTTGGCGAAGTAAGGATTGTTGACTATGAACTGCTCGATCGAGACACCGAACTTGAGGGTGTGATTTCCGACAATCTTGGTCAAGTTGTCGGCGCCGGTCAGGTTCGTGTCTTTACGCGGCTGAGGCCCCTCGAAAGAGAAACCTAGGAAGTTGCTGCTGCCATTCAGGCCGGTAACGCTCATGAGCGGAACGTTAGCCTGGGGGCTTTGCGGCGCGATATTGAAGCCGAGACTGCTGGGCTGGATGACTTGTGCCGGCTCTACACTTGCAAAGTTAAAGCGGAAGTAGGCGGCGCGCAGTTCATTCAGCGTGGTGGAATTGAAGGTGTGCGTCCACGAGGCCATAAAGAGCTTGAAATGCTCGGCCTGGGTGGTGCCGAATCCGGGAAGGTCCGAACCGCCAAAGCCAAGAGCGCTCTGGGATGGGCTGGACTGGAAGACGCTCGATCCCCAGAATGCATCCTTGTCGCTCAGATGATAGTCAGCGCGAATCACGCCCTGATCGTTCGCAGCGGTGCTGGGCGAGTTGAAGTTGTAGTAAGACTGGGTGCCGATGGTCGCATTCGGCGCGGGTACATAGTTCTGCAGCAGGGTTAAAGCAATCGGGTTATACGCGGATTGAGGGAGCTGGACATTCCCGGAGGGGAAGCAAGCGTTCCATGGGGTACCGGCCGCGCAGCCGTTGATCGCGAAGGGAATTGGGTTGGTCGAAAGTCCAACCGCGTTATTCTGACCTCCGTTGAAGATGTTGTTATCGCCGCTGAAGTTTCCTGCTATCTGCGAAGGGTTGAAGACCGGGGCATTGGTCGTAGCGCCGACACGATTCCGCAGGCCCTGGTAGCCAAGGAAGAAGAACAGCTTGTTCTTGATGACCGGACCGCCGAGGGTGGCGCCGTAGAGGTTCTGGTGGAAATCAGGGCGGATCTGCGAAAAGTAGTTTCCGTTATTCAGGAAGGTGTCGCGATAGAACCAGAAGGCGCTGCCGTGAAAGCTGTTCGTACCGGACTTAAGGGTCTGGTTGACGATGGCTCCGCTGTTGCGGGCGTATTCGGGATTCAGGGTACTGGTGACGATGGCTTCTTCCGCCAGTGCATCCGGGTTCACAGAGATGCCCTCGCTCTGCAGCGGGCCATCATTAATGTCTGCGCCATCGAGCAGGTAGGAGTTGCTCTGGGTCTGGCTGCCGTTCGCGGAGAAATTGCCGAAGCGGTCGCTGGACTCTACCGTGCCGGGCTGGAGCTTCTGCAGGCCCGATGCGTCGCGGCCAAGGAGCGGCATGGCGACGATCTGCTGGCTGGTGACGACCTGCTTCAGCTGGGTGTCAGCCGTTTCCACCTGGACGGACGCGGCCTGAACCTGGACCGTCTGCGAGGCTGCGCCAATCTGGAGCTGGGCGCTGATCTCGCGGTTGTCGTTCAGGTGCAGGGTGAGGCCGGAGGATTGGAAGTCCTGAAAGCCTGCGGCGGCAATAGTAATGGTGTAGGGGCCGCCAATCTGCAGCTGCGGCAGGGTGTAGTAGCCCTGGTTGTCGCTAGTTACTGATGTCCTAATACCTGTACTGGTATTAATTGCGGTCACAGTCGCGCTCGGAACGACGGCACCGCTCGTGTCGGTAACCGTGCCGTGGACGGTGGCATAGTTTCCCTGCGCGTACACTTGACCCTGAACTCCGAAGAGCACCAGAAGCAGTAGCATCGCGCCATGTAAGATATTTAGCTTCAATGATTTATCGGTCATTTATTCTCCAACTTTTGCGCTTTAGACTTGACCAGCGGGGCTGGGGGTTTGGAAGTTCCATGCCCGCGCAAACCTGAGGGGTTAATTTCGTAGTAACTACTTTGCAATTTGGAGTCCAATGCTGGAACCGGATCACGTCAATACTGGAAACTCTTTATTTATAGTTAGTTACTAAAAATCGAATCGTCATTTACCACTTAATAACGTAATCAAAATATAAAATTTGGAAGAATCTGTTCCAGAGGACATAGGTCGACTGAGCGTTGGCGACGACCGGGTACAATCACGTTCAATGCTCCCCGACGCTGCCATCGCAGAGAACATCAGCCGTATCGAAGAGGAAATCCTCTCCGCTTGCCTTCGCTCCGGCCGGTCTCGGGGCGAGGTGCAGCTGATGGCGGTTTCAAAGACACATCCGGCCGAGGCCATCGCAGCAGGCGTGGCTGCGGGGCTGCGGTTGTTTGGTGAGAACCGTGTACAGGAATTTCAGCAGAAGCTGCCTGCTTTGAACCAGTTAGGCATCGATGTCACAGCTGGTGACAAAATGGCGGTCCATTTTATCGGGCATTTGCAATCGAACAAGGCAGCACGGGCGGTGGAGATTTTCTCCAGCATCGATACAGTGGACTCGCTGAAGCTGACACAGAGGCTGGACGAGACGGCGAAGAAGCTGGATCGGCGGCTACCGATTCTGGTGGAGATCAAGTTGAGCGAAGAGGCGGCCAAGACCGGGCTTGGGCCTGAGTCGCATGATCTGGCGGAGTTGCTGGAGTGCTTGCCGGATCTGGGCCATGTCGAGATGCGCGGGCTGATGACGGTGGCTCCGTTTGATGACAATCCGGAGAGGGCGCGAAGCTGCTTTCGACGGCTGCGACTGCTGCGGGAGGAGTTGGCGACGCGGCATCCGCGGCTGGATTTCGGCGAGCTGTCGATGGGGATGTCAGGGGACTTTGAGATTGCCATCGAGGAAGGGTCGACGCTGGTGCGGATCGGGACGGCGATTTTTGGGGCCAGACCCAGGCCGGCGTGATTCCGCTGCGGGAAACGGCGGCTGGGGTTAGCTTTTCAGTTCGCGTGCAACCGCGGGCCAGCCGTACGGCGATAGCCGGAGTGATGGGTGACGCGCTGAAAGTGGCTGTGGCTGCGCCGCCGGTCGAGGGAAAGGCGAATGAGGCGTTGATTCGCTTCTTTGCGGAGTTGTTGGAGGTGCCCCGGTCGGCGGTCGGGATTGTCAGTGGGGAGTCGTCGAGAAATAAGGTGGTACAGGTGGATGGGGTGAGCGCGGAGTTTATTCGCGGGCGGTTGAGGGTTTGAAGCCCGCTGGGTAGGGTCCTTGATTTCCCGCCTTCGCTGGCTGTCTTCTTAACATAAGATTCAAATCGGTCGTTTTGGAATCGGTTAAAAAGGTCTAGATCGCATTGCGTATACATGACGCTATCGGAGGTTCGAGCAGAAATGAACTTGGCAAGCCAAACTGTTCGGGATCATAATCACTCAATGAGTCACTCTCACACGGTCGCGCAGCAGATGGGTCTTCTGACCAACTATCGCACCCTTGTGGACCGCGCCGTAGCCGCCTTTGGAGATGAGGTCAAGGCATCCAAGTGGCTCTCGATGCCGAATGATGAGCTGCTGCAGAACCAGACCCCGCTAGAGTATGCCCAGAGGGTTGGTTATGACTCTGTGGCGTTGTACGACATCTTCGAGCCCATGTTTGTTCGTATCGAGCACGGAATCTACTTTTGACGCCAGAAGACCAGCCGCTAGATCCTAATTCTCTCTTCGTCGACGACACCATCACACTTTACAGGCTGGCGCAGGCCAAATATGCCAACTTGTCGGGGATAGGTGCGGCCTTGGCGCCCGGACGCTGGAACCAACTCGGACAAGAAGCAATCTATACCTCGATCGAAAAGGGCGTGCCTCTTCTCGAACGACTAGCCCATACTCCCAAGGACCTGATTCCCTCCAACCTCGCAATGATGACGATCAGGCTTATGGGAGACTGGACTCTTCGTAAATGGCACGTTCTCGATCCTCATACGAATGACACTTCCTATGTGGAAATGGATGTGCTGCGGCACGAGTTTCGGACTCGGAATTATGCAAACGGGCCGCTGGAAACCATGGAACTCGGAACCATAATTGTGTTTCGCACGATCGCAGAGGCCCGTGCCCGGCTCTCCCACGGAGCGATAGTAAACTGCAATCTCCTTGGCATCGCAGTCCCGTCGGTCATTGTTCCTGTCTGGAACGTGGTTCTCTACCCAGCAGGCACACGCTTCTGGACACATGTCACGCTCGAGAATGTGGAGCGCTTCGATGTCGATCCCCGCCTCTTTCCCGATGACACGCCGATCGAAGCCCAAAGCTAGGGTGCAAAGGCCTTGACCATAGGACGTCCTAGCGAAGTGACTAGCGGCTGGATAGGAGAATAAAAGGCGAATATACTAGTTCAGGATGGGGCACCCTTTTTCATGCCACTTCTTAAGAGAACGGGCCTTGCTGCGCAAGGCAAGAAGCGCACGAATTTCATTCGTGCGGGTCCTTCGACTTCGCTACGCTTCGCTCAGGATGACAAGCGGGAAAGTTTTCTGTTTGGGGCTTTCCTCGTACACTGGCGGTTACGCCTTCTGAAGGAAGAACATGAATCATCTCTACGCCGCGGTGATCGGCGCGATTGTTCTCACTCTGCTTGTGGTTTCGCTGACGCGGCTGGGCAAGGTGAAAACCAAGGCCGATTATCTGGTTGCGGGGCGGTCGCTGCCTGCGTTTGTACTGGTTTTTACGCTGTTGTCTTCGTGGATCGGGTCCGGGTCGCTGCTGGGCGGAGCCGAGAATGCCTACAACCATGGATTTGTGGCGCTGTGGCAGGGCGGTGGCGGATGGGCTGGGCTGCTGCTGATCTACTTTATTGCGCCACGGGCGCGACGGTCGGCAAAGTTTACGATTCCTGACCTGCTGGAGGCTCGCTATAACCAGACGGCGCGAGTGCTGGGGGTGATTGCGGTGCTGTTTGCTTATACCGCAATTACCAGCTATCAGCTGATTGGCGGCGGGGATATTCTCAGCCTGATTTTTCCTACGGTGATTACGCCCGACCTGGGCAAGTACATCATTGCGGCGTTTGTCATTGTGTTTACGGCGATTGCGGGCATGTCGTCGATCGCGTATATGGATGTGGTGATCGGACTGCTGGCTTCGGTCACGATCCTCGGAGCGCTGCCGGTGCTGATGCACTCAGTGGGCGGATGGAGCGGATTTCATGCGGCGCTGCCGGCTTCACACTTCACGCCGCTCGGGGACTATTCGTTGATGCAGGCACTGGAGATTTTTCTGCCGACGTGTCTGCTCATGCTGGGCAACCAGGCGATGTACCAGAAGTTCTTTTCGGCGAAATCAGAAAAAGATGCGCGGGTGGCGGTGGTCGGGTGGATTATCGGCACGGTGATTCTGGAGACCGCGATTGTGGTACTGGCGATGCTGGGGCATGTGCGGGCGATGGAGTCGGGCGCAACGCCGTTTCCGCGCGAGATTCTGGCGTTTACGGCGCTGCATAGCCTGCCGGGGCTAATGGGTGCGCTGCTGATGGGCGCGATCTTCGCCAAGATTATTTCTACGGCGAACAGTTTTCTATTCTCGCCGGCGACCAACCTGGTAAATGACATTTTTGTGCGCTACATTGCGCCGGATGCTTCGAACAAACGCATCCTGATTGTTTCGCGGCTGATGGTGGTGCTGCTGGGCATCTGGGCACTCTATCAGTCGCTACATACCGGCTCGGTGCTGAAAAAGACGCTTTATGCCTACACCATTTACTCGGCGGCGCTGACGCCGGTGATTCTGGCAGCGTTCTATTCGAAACGCGCGACTGCGGCGGGTGCGGTAAGTGCGATTGGCGCGGGCACGTTCATTACGGTCTTCTGGGATACGAGCTTCGTGCACAATCATCTGCCGGCTGTTCTGGCTCAACGGGATGCGATCTTTCCCGCGCTAATTGTGGCTGTGCTTTGTATGGTTGTCGTGAGTGCTTTCACGAAGCCGCCGCGCAAGGAGCAGGTGGCGATCTTCTTCGGCGAAAAGGCATAAAAAAGAAGGCAGGCGGCCTGGGGTTGAGGTTAGGCCACCTGCCTGTTGGGTTGAGAGCTTGGTTTCGGAGTTGCTCTTCCCACATAAACCTAGTCTGTTCGGAGCGACGCTACACAGCTCCTACTGTCTTGTTCAGGAGCGACATGACGTCGCTCTATGTTTTGTTCAGGAGCGACATGACGTCGCTCCAGGGTGTCGGGCCCTGGTGCATGGCGTACACCGTGTCCACTAATAAATGCTCGCGCTCGACCGCTTGCCGGACCTCGTGCATCAGCTCGGGGTCGTAGAGGGTTTTGTCGGAATTGATGACAAGCGTGTCGCTGGCGTAGAGCAGGCGATGCTGCGGGAAATAGACCATGTACTGGCGCTCAGTCGATGCGCCGCGCAGCGGGTACAGTTCCATGCGATTCGGGCCGGAGCCAATTTCCATCTTGCCGGATACGAGCTTCCAATTCGGTTTTTTCGGGGAGGGCTGTAAGGCATCGGGATGAAGCTCGTGTGGCGCTGCGATCATTCGGTCGAGCAATGGCTGATTCAGGTCGAGGATGTAGATGGGATCGCCTTGCGCGACATCGAAGCGGATGCCGCCGACATGAGGCCATGAATCGGAAGTAGTGAGAACGGCCTTGATCTTCGCTTCCGGGTATTTCTTTTTTGCTGCTTCAAATAGACCCTCGGTAAATGTGCCAGAGATGGGCGTTTCCAGAATGACGATGCCGTCCGTCTGGTGGATGATCGTCGTATTCCATGAGCTGGCGTATAGATCGATGCCCTCTGCCAACTGCGTGCTCTTGTCGCCGTGGAATGGGCGTTCCCATCCTTTTTGCTGGGCGCTCTGTTGTGCGGCTTTCGCGTCCATGGCGAAATTCTTTTCATCGAGCGGGACATTGAAAGCGATGTCCAAAGCCTGAGCGGAGTTCCAGATCGTTCCGTTGCGTTCGGTGATCAGGTTCGACGGGTAGACGATGCCTTGCGTGTACTTCCAGTTATCCCAGTAGACGCGCTGTTTTACATCGCCCCAGTAGTGCCAGAAGTCGTGGAATTGCTGCGTCGTTTCCACGGCGTCCGGGAGGTGGTTATAGGGGTTGACGAGGACGCGGACGGGGATCTTATTCCAGGTAAAAGCTACTACCGTGTGCGACGTGGAGCGCAGTGTCGCAGGCGCCTCGAAGTGCAGATCGGACATGTGCAGGGCGGTCAGCAGCAGGCGGGATGGGCCGAGGGCCAGAGTTTCGGCTGCGTCGTCAATGTCGGCGAGCGAAGAGGGGGAGTCTCCCTGGGCGGAGTGATAGACGCCTCCGGAGGGCGTGGCGATGAGAGTGACGTCCATCTCGGCTTGATGTGGGTCCGATTCAGGCCAGATGAGATGGTCGTCGATGCGCACGCGCTGACCGATGAGGTCGATGGTGGTCTTGCTGCGTTCGTAGGAGCTGATGAATGGGTCCTGACGGTAGGACTGCTCCGTGAGCGCGGTGTGGGATGCGATGTCGAGTTGCACGTTGTGGATGCCTTCGATCTTCTCCTGTCCACCCATGGCCTGGAGTACGAGCGTGAGGCAGTCTTTCGGCGCGAGGCCGGTGCAGCCGGGTGTTTCGACGGCGCTGGCGTGCGATACGCAGGAAGCCAAGAAAACGGGGATCACCGCTAGCAACACACGAAACGGACGGAACATTCTCTGGGAGGCCCCCTGGTATTGAAGGACAGCGTAGCGGATTCGCTTCTGCCGCCCGACTAAATTGGGACTATATGTGGGAGAGGTGCGATGAACCGTTTTCTGCGTGGTGCGGAAGGCAACCTGCTAGGCTTAACCCGTGGCGGTAGCCGTGCTCACGCTCGATCTTCGCATTGAGAATTCGCATTCGCTCAAGGACCGGCGGCAGGTGGTGCGCAGCTTGAAAGAAAAGCTGCAGCATGGCTTCAACATCTCGGTGGCGGAGATGGATGAGGTCCCGACGTTGCAGTCGGCCAGGATTGGCGTCGCTGCCATCTCCGGGTCACGCGATTATCTGAGCGGGTTGATGAAGCAGGTGGAGGACGCGGCGGTACGCATCAGCAACGATCTGGGCGCGCAGGTGGCGGATTGCTGGTGGGAGTATACGGAGGACTAGTGTACGGATTTCGGTCATACTTTACGGGTAAACACATCGTTTTCTGCGCAATAGGTGGATGTACTTTTGTGCGAACGCAGGTAACCCTACAGCTGATTACGACAATTCCATACTTTGGAACTAATTTGGGATAGGCGCGGCCGAGGGACGGTACTACAGTTTGATCATTGAGTAGCACTTGGGGGAGGGCTACTGAATTGTGACGCCCGTGGAATAACTTCCACGGGCGTTTTACATTGCGGCTCCTGCCGTTTTCCTTTATCCCGGCCTTTCTCGAAGGCGTTTTGTTTCAATCATCTTTACTACCCAATTACAACTTTTTTCGTTTGCTGCTTACTTTTATGCAATCAGGGCCGTCTGGTCTGATATTCTCAATCGTTTAACCAAAGGAAGTTTGAGATGCCAGAACAACGGGCGCGCAAGTATCACCAGGACCGCGTGGCGGAAACGCTGCGTGACGAAATAGGAGCGATGATCGAAGGCGAATTGTCCGATCCGCGGATCAGCTTTGCTTATATCAGCCAGGTTGTGCTGAACCCGGGGGGCAAGTCGGCGCTGATCTATGTGGCCGTAGACGGCGGCCCGAAAGAAGAATCGGACACGATTGAGGGTCTGATGGCGGCGAGAGGCTATATCCGGCATGAGCTGCTGGAGCGCATGGGCGTGCGGCATGTTCCGGAGCTTACGTTCCATATCGACCGCTCGGAGAAGATGAAGTCCCGCATTGATGAGTTGCTGGGGCGGGCGCACAAGCGGCAGAAGAGTGTGGCGGAGTAAGGGCAGGGAATTTTTTTTGAGGTAACGAAAGGTAAAAGCAGATCCTTCCACTTCACTGCGTTCAGTGTCAGGATGACAACTCAGGAGTGGGATGAAGTCAACACAGGCCATGGGAGAGCGGCATACAATCCACGCAGTATTGGAAGTGATCGAGCGCGGCCAGCGGTTTCTGGTCAGCGCTCATGCGCGTCCTGATGGCGATGCGGTGGGATCGATGCTGGCTTGCGCGATGATGCTGGAGCAGTTGGGCAAGCAGGTCGATATGGTTTCCTGCGATCGGGTGCCACTGATCTATCGCACCCTGCCATGTTCTTCGGCAATCCGGCAGGTGAGCCGCGTGGAAGGCGAGTATGACGCAGTGATACTGCTCGAATGCGATGGCATTGAACGCTCGCGGCTGCGCGGACTGGAAGGCCGTTTCCTGATCAACATCGATCATCACGTTAGCGGACGAACCTTTGCCCATATCAACTGGATCGACACCGAGGCGTGTGCAGTGGCAGAGATGGTTTACGGACTGGCCCAGGTAGCGGGCGTGCGTATTACGCCAGAAATGGCGGCTTGTTTGTACACGGCTGTACTGACTGACACCGGATCGTTCTGCTACGAGGGGACGGATGCCCACACCTTCGAACTGGCGGCTGAGCTGGTGAGGCATGGTGCGCGATCGGCATCGATTGCGAAAGATGTTTATTTTTCGCATCCGACTTCAAAGATGCTACTTCTCGGCGCGGCTCTATCAAACTTGCATCGCGAGGGGCGCATCGCCTGGATGTGGGTGACGCATGATGACATGGTGCGCACCAGGGCGGCGGAAGAAGATTGTGAAGGACTGGCCAACTATGCGATTGCTATCTCTGGCGTGGATGTGGCTATCTTTCTGCGCGAGTTGAGCAATCACCGGGTGCGGCTTTCGCTGCGCAGCAAGGGCGACGTGAATGTGGCCCGGATTGCCGAGCGCTTTGGCGGAGGCGGGCACCAGCACGCCAGCGGCTGTACGATCGATGGACCTCTGCCGGAAGCGACGGAGATGATTCTCGACGTGGCTCGCCGCACCTTGAGCGCGGCGGTTGATGAAGTCGCTTAGAGCCTGCTATGAACTCCAAGGCATGCGGTGTTGTGGGGAAAATCAGACTGGACACTATCGCGAAATCGAGAAAGATGGGGACCTCGTAATGGAGGACGGCAGCTCAGAGCCTCCTTTTCCCCACAACCCGACGGGACGGGCCAATTTCCCTTGTCTCTTCGTCACTGCTCGCTAAGATGCACCCGGTATTTGTCGCTCCTCGATACGAGAAAAATTGGCTCCGGTCGCGACATGCCACAGAGTTCATAACGGGCGCTATTGAATCTGATAGCCTTGTCTGCGGAAAGCAATTCTATCCGGAACCTCACAAAGAACGTGGCCATCTCTAAGAGCATCAAGGCGCTACGCATTGACCCCTCGACTGCCATGACGCGCTTCCCTTTTCTGGGAACGACGCTGGAAACTCTGACTCTTTTCCTCTTTACTGCGTTTTTTCTGTTCTACGGACTGGTGCCTATTTTTGGCGGGGACGGCATTGGGCTGGTAGGTGCGGATGAGCCTCGGTACGCGCAGGTGGCGCGGGAGATGCTCAACCGGCACGACTACGTCACGCCGATTCTGTATGGCAAGCCGTGGCTGGAAAAGCCAGCGCTCTACTACTGGCGAGCGATGTTCGCCTTCCGCGAGTTTGGGGTGCATGACTGGTCGGCGCGTATCCCGTCGGCGAGCTTTGCGTTTGTGCTGGTGACGCTGATCTTTCTGCACATGCGGCGGTTTCGTCCCGGGGGACAGCTGGATGCCGCGCTGCTGACGGTATCGTGCGCTGGGATTCTGAGCTTTGCGCGCGGGGCTTCGACGGACATGCAGATGGCGGCCCCGTTCTGCATCGGCATGCTGGGGTGGTATGCCTGGTATGAGACGGACAGCAAGTTCTGGCTGTTCGATCTTTATTTCTTCGTGGGCGCGGCAACGCTGGCCAAGGGGCCGGTTGCTCCATTTCTTGCGCTGGTGATTCTTACGGTATTTGCCGCGATGCGGAAGGAGTGGTCGATTCTGCGGCGAAGCATCTGGTGGCCGGGAATTGTGCTGTACCTGGCAATGGTGCTGCCGTGGTTCATCGCCGTGCAGAAGCGCAACCCTAATTTTCTGCGCGTGTTTTTTCTGGAGCATAACCTGGAGCGCTTTGCCACCAACCGTTTTGAGCACGAGCAGCACTTCTGGTATTACCTGCCGGTGATCGTGCTGAGCATGATGCCCTGGGCGGTGATTGCGATAGCCGCGCTGGTGAATGCGGTGCAGGGTTCGATTGCGGAGTGGCGGGCGCGGCGAGCGAAGTTTCACTACATGGGCTTTCAACGAACGGGCGATGCCTTCCCCGAATTTCTCGTGCTCTGGGCGTTAATTCCGGTTATCTTCTTTTCTTTTTCCGAATCCAAGCTACCCGGCTATGTTTTGCCCTCTGTTCCGCCGCTGATGATTCTTAGCGGCGACTACCTGAATCGCATGCGAGAGCGCGGGCTGAAGCCGTGGCTGCTGATCCTGCATGGTGTGCTGACGGGGGCGCTGACAACGTTGGTGCTGTTGCTGCCGAGGTTGATACAGCACTCGGACCAGATGCCTCCGTCGAATGCGCTCATTGCGGCGGGAGCCACCGGATTTGCGGCAGCGGTCTTTGTTCTCATCACGGTGGCGCGATTTGGCATTCGTCGTCTACGCATTGCGACGATGGTTCCAGTCGTAATTCTGCTGCTTTTCCTCTACGGAGTCGGCCCGTTTTTCGGCTTCGGCCAGATTGCTTCCACCAAGGGCACAGTGCAGTTGATCGATCTGACGTATTCTGCGCGGCCCTTGTCGAAGATTCTGGAACAGATTGCGCCGCCGGATGGTACCGTTGCGGTATATAGGGTCCGCCGCGATGTGGAATACGGCATCTCCTTTTATCGCAATCGGAAAGTAGTGAATTACGAGCAGGAGGGGATTCCAGCGGAACAGCATATCCTCATTGCCCGTGAACCTTATGTTGACGAATTGCGTCAAAAGCTTACCGGCAGGCGATATGAGCCTCTCTTCGTGTATCCTGCTCAAAATCTGGTCATCTATGCGGTAGCTGCGCAACAGTAGACCAGAAAGAAGAGGTCGCTTCCGGGATTTTGTGGCTGCGGAACCTGATTAGGAACCACCACCCTGGACGAGATCGATAAGATCGCAGGTATTCCCGAATGGGTAGAGCGTGAGTTCGGCGTTGCAGTTTGAGATTCTCGACCTGAGGCATTTTTCCGCCAGCAGCCTGCGCCCGGTGCTGGACGAGGAAAGCCGTCTGTGGAGCGATCGGCTGCGATGGGACTATCGAACCTCGGCCGATCTGCTGTTGCAGTACCTTGATTCGCGCGTGTTGCCGGGCTACGTTGCGGTTGAAAATGGGCGCATCTCCGGATACGTCTTTTGCGTGTACGAAGAGCATAAGGCGATTATCGGCGACGTGTTTTCTCTTTCCAGCGCAGCAGCCGACGTGCAAGGCCAGTTGCTGCGGCACCTGATCGAGTTGCTGCGACATTCTCCCGGAATTGATCGCATTGAGTGCCAGTTGCTGCTGCATCCGCACGGTCTGCATGCGGAAATATTTCGTGAGGCGGGATTCAAGCTCTTTCGCCGGCTCTTTATGGAGCTGGACTTATCGCACTTTGAGCCGTCGCCGTCGCGGCCAGCCCTTCCTGAAGGCCTTGCGCTGAGTACCTGGCGGGAGAACGATTTTCATCCGGCGGGATACCTGATTGCCGATGCCTACAGCGGCCATCTCGACAGCTTTATCAACGATCAATACCGCTCGGTGGGCGGCTCGTTGCGCTTCCTGCACAACATTGTTCGCTTCCCCGGATGCGGGCTATTCGATCCTGCTTCCTCGCGAACTCTGACGCGCAAGGCGGATGGTTCGCTGGCGGGTGTGCTTTTGTGCTCCCGCGTGCGCGATGACGTCGGGCATGTGACCCAGGTTTGCGTGGGGAGGGACCAGCGGCGGCTTGGGCTGGGCAGGCGCCTGATCGAAGAATGCGCGGAGAATCTGCGAGGACGCGGCTTTCGCGGACTAACCTTGACCGTTACAGAAGAGAATGCGAACGCAGTCGAGCTTTATCGCCACGTTGGCTTTGTGGAGAAACATTCGTTCGATGCGATGGTGTGGGATCGGTCTTGGCGCTAGACGAATGAGGCTCAAGCTAGCGGCGAATGAACCACATCACCCAGCTGGCGGCGATTACGATTCCGATAAACATTGCCCAGCAGTAGAGACCGTACCGGACCATGGCTTTAGGACTGGTGCGCTGCGTGATTCCGAAAACTACCGAGGCAAACGTCGCAAAGAGCAGCACGGCAGAAAAATGAGAAACAGTTAGCATGAAGGCTTCCTGCCTATGCGAAGATTGTGCGCGTCGACGGCCGAGATGATGTTGAGCAGCCCGGCAACGACGATGAACTTGGTTCCGTAATCGGCGGTTGCGACCTGCACTGCACCGTGCCCCAGGTCCATGACCCGACCGAGAATGTAAAGAGAGCCGCAGCCGATATCTCCAGCGAAGCCCAGCATTTCCAGCACATCGCCCAGATTCGGCTGATAGAGCTTGCCCTGCATCATGACGCCGAGGGTGAACATGCTGGTGATCGAGACGAAGAGCAGCGCCGCGCGGACCCAGTGCTTTGTCAGCGCATGACCGAGACCGGGAACCAGCCAACCGAGAATGAGCGCAGCATATGGCAAGCCGGGAGACTTCTCCTCCAGCTTTGCACTTACCTGAACTTTCGATGCCATCATTTTGACTATACAGCAGGAAGAAACTCCGAGGCGCGTTGCCTTCGCAGGCTGCCGTTCTTCCTTGTGAACACGTACACATGCCAGCGAAGAGCGGCGAAACTTGATATGATGAATGGAGCAGTTCCCACCTCGCAGGCGCGTAGCTCAGTTGGTTAGAGCGCTACCTTGACACGGTAGAGGTCAGGAGTTCGAGTCTCCTCGTGCCTACCATCTTTTTCAATAAGATACGGAAGATTCGATCCTTTCCCTCCGCTCCACTAAGGGCCTAAAGGGTTGCAATCATTACAAACCAACTCTCCTAATCTGCCTCATCCCGCCGACCTCCCGCTCAAGATGGCCTGTCATCAAGGCTCCTTGAATCATCGGTGCTTGTACATCTACTTCGTCAGGGAAAATAGCCTGTACCACACATTGCTGCGCCCTTCGCCTTTCCTCTATCCGCGCTTGCGAATAAATCTCCAGCGTTGATCTGCTGTTGCGTGGCGCATCAGTTCTTGAACGACTTTGACGTTCTCGTCATTGGCAATCAGAAGGGTGGAATACGTGCGCCGATAGGTATGCCACCCGATCACTTTACGTATCCAGTCTTTAGCGCGGCAGGCAGGATGACTTTCGCCTCAGGATCAACGCGGATATCAGCGTGATACCGAGCCCAATCGGAAAGGGATCAATGAACGTCAGCGCTGCGTTAAAGAGTGGGTTTTTGTACAGCTCTTTGTACTTTCTCACCTGCTCAAGTTTTGCCTGAATGGCTGCCGGGCTCGCGCCCGAGGCCGTGAGCTTCTCAACCAAGTGAACGCCGTATGCGTCCCAGAAACCAGGGATGAAGTTGTAGTAGATCACTTCCCACGTTACGACATAGAAGATGCAGGAAATCAGAGTAATGGAGAGGCCGACGGCAAGAGCTTTCAAGAAGGTAATCTGGCCATTGCCGATGTTGTCGCGGTAGGTTCGGATGCCGAAAAACACCATCAGGAACGAGAGCACAATGGACGTGTTGCCGATGACCGCGCCCCGGTCAAAGCCAATCCTGTCACCGAACGTCACGAGCGCTATCATTATCAGCGAGGAGACAGCGCCAGAGATCAGCCCGAAGGTGACTACGATCTTTCTCATATTCTCGTAATGTCTTTTATCCGATATTGACCTTTCATATACGATGTTGGTCCCGTGCTCATACGATTTCAGCGACCGGCTGGGCTAGCCGTCGTCGTCGATGCCATTGGGATTACCACGATAAGGTTATCCCCCGCTCCGGGGTGCGTCATCCCCAGATAATCGAGCTTGGGTTGCGTGTCGAAGCCGATGTCTTTCGTTGCCATGTTCGGAGCATAAAACATCAAGTGCGGCGGGAAGATGCCGGTGCCGTGGTCAGGGATGGCGCTCAAGCGGTTCCTGCTCGACATCATGTAGAGGAATCCCGGCTTGCTGGGATACGTGTAGCGGCCTTCCTTATATCCGTTGGCGGCGTCTGCCTTGATGTCTGCCTCCGACTTGCCGCTTGTGCGCAGCTCTTCACCGTGCAGATAGACGGCCAAAAGAGTGCGGCTGCCTTCGGCGTCGAAGCACTGCGGCTCAATCGTCGTTTCTGTGGGCTTTACGAAATGCCGGGTAACAAGACAGCTGAAGCCGTTGGTGCCTTCGCGCGCTTTCTCGTAGCCTTTGGGGCCCAGAACGTAAACTGTGGCCTTACTCGATACCTCGGCCGGAGCTGCGCTCTCAGCCAGTACCATCTGTTGCTCACGTGGCATGGAGGCGTCGTAGACTTTGGGAAGTTCCTGGGCCATTGCTTGAATTGCCGCAGGACTCGAAAGTATGCCGATCGACAGGGCATCCACCACAAAACGCTTCATCCAGTTCATGGACTTCATATTCGCTCCTTTTCAGCGGCAACATACCGCATCGGGCGGGGTTTCTGTCGTCATCCTTTCAGATGATTTTTGATTCAGGAGAGAAAAATCATCCCTTTGAGTGACCAAATCTTGGGGGCCCGGGTGGCGCTTGCGCCGGTAAATCAGGGGAGCAGGCCGAATTCTTTGCCGAGTTGCACCGCTTGTGTCCTGCGTTTCGCCCCGAGTTTGTCGAAAACACGGCTGGAATGGGTCCTAACCGTGTTCTGGCTCACAAAAAGCTTCTCGGCGATCTCGCGGTTGCTCAGTCCTTGCGCGATCAGTACGAGGATCTCAAGCTCGCGGCGAGTAATGTGAAGATTCTCTCGTTTGCTCTCGTCCGGGGTGAACGGTTCCCCGGCAGGGACAGAAAGCTCCTTCACAACAATGGTCTGCCGCTTTCCCGTTAGCTTGAGGCCAAGCCAGATGCCAAGAGCGGCAAAGGTCGCCGCGATCAGTCCGCCGTAGATTTCAATCGAATGTTCGACTACCAGGAACCGATATTCGGTCCACCTGAGCAGTGCAATCAGGATCCCACCGATCAACCCATACACAAGCACGTGGCGCTTCATACGTTCCAGTAGAATTCGTTACCGAAATTATCGCACCCAGGGGGGTGTAGGTCCTGCTGCATGCGGAGCAAGATCAACGCTCGACCGGCTTTGCCGAGTGACCGCCTACACTGACATTAATGCTCAGTAATCGCTGAAATGGCGACAAACCGGGAACTGAGCGGGTTGGTCAACACTTGCGGCGGTCTCTGTTCTCTGGTGTTTAGGTTGTCGTACTAAAAGCGCTCGGGACAAGCGAATCTTGAGAGCAACGGCCTGAGAGATTCCGTTCCGCAACGGTTCGCTTTCGCAAACCAGAAAAGTACCCAGGAGTGCTATTCCCTCAGGCTTAGCATTCGCCGACGGTCGGAATTGATTACACTGAGGCAATCCGGCCGCGTTTGGGACTCGCTTGGCCTTCACAGGCGGCCTTGATTCCGTCGGGATCACGAACGATTGTCGGTCACTCGGCTAGGCCTTCATAAACCGCATGGAGGCCGAGTTCATACAGTAGCGCAGCCCCGTCGGTGCAGGCCCATCGTTGAAGACGTGCCCAAGGTGCCCTTCGCACCGCACGCACTTTACCTCGGTGCGCTCTATTCCCAGAGAATTATCCGGCAACTCGGCAACGTTATCCTTTGCAAGCGGTGCCCAGAAGCTTGGCCAACCCGTGCCCGACTCGAATTTCGTCTGCGAACTGAACAACGCTGTGTCGCAGCAGATACAGCGAAAGATGCCGCGGCCATGCTCATTCAAGCTGACACCTGAGTACGGCATTTCAGTATCTGCCTCGCGGGCGATGTCGAAGGAGTTCTTGCCCAGCTGCCGACGCCACTCCCCGTCTGACTTCACGATCTTTGCGACAGTCTGCCTGCCGAGGTTCTTTCCATCACTGCTGAAGTTGACGATCGTGACCTCGCCCGGGCTGCCGTGGACCGTCGCGCTCGCCTCGACACCAGGGGACTTTCGCAACGCAAGTACGGCCAGGGATGCCGCTACCGTGGCAGCACCCGCAACGAAGACTCGCCGTGTCATCTTCTTCGCCTCGATGTCCTGACCTACATCTGAATCAAACATGATATCTCCTCGAGCTTCCGCTCCGCTTCTTATCCGACGAGAATCGCTGAGGTAAGGTTACAAGGCGCGGGTCATCCGCCGACCCCTCTGACTGATCGCTGGCCTGTCACAGAGAAACCGTAAGCAATCCTTATACGAGAAACGAGCTACTCTTCTATTGCCAAGCTCAGATGGCCCTCCGGCAGTTGGGAGCGAATCCACCAAGGCTGGCGACTCTGTATCACCGCCGCGGGGGAATACCTTATGCCTGTGTCACAAAAGCTTGTCGCGCTGAGCACCTTTCTATGCCTGGGAGGGCCACTTATCGCTGCCCAGACTTCACCAACTCCAGCATCATCAATGGAAACGCAGCAAAGGATTGAGAAAATCAAAGCCTGCCTCACTGGCCCTGTTGCCGTCAAAAACGATCCGCATTCCTGTCACACCCTGGCGGAGAGAATGACTGAACTGCATGTTCCCGGGGTCAGCATAGCTGTCGTCCACAACGGAGTCATCGACTGGGCACAAGGCTTCGGAGTTCAGCAGGTAGGAGGCAAGCCGGTCAGCACGGACACTCTTTTCCAAGCCGGATCAATCAGTAAGCCTGTTGCCGCGATGGCGGCGCTTCATCTGGTCGGAGAAGGCAAACTCTCACTTGATTCGGATGTGAATACCGAGCTCACGACGTGGAAGATTCCGGCAAGCTCCGCAGCACCCAGTGCGATCGTTACACTGCGCGCGCTACTGACGCACACTGCCGGATTTACCGTCCATGGGTTTCCAGGATACGCAGCGAATACTGCCGTACCGACCCTCGTTCAGGTACTGAACGGCGAGAAACCGGCGAACACGGATCCGATCCGTTTGGAAAGTGTACCCGGTAAAGATTGGAAATACTCGGGCGGCGGCTACACCGTGATGCAGCAACTTCTTCTCGATGTCGCAAAGGAGCCTTTCCCGAAGCTGCTCCACGATACCGTTCTTGCGCCGATCGGCATGATGCACAGCACCTATGAGCAGCCACTTCCCGCAGAACTTCAACCGATGGCGGCGAGTCCTTACATGGCCGATGGAGCAGCAGTGCCGGGTGGCGCACACACATATCCAGAGATGGCTGCTGCAGGCTTGTGGACTACACCGTCTGATCTGGCCCGATACATGATCGAGAATCAGCACTCCCTGCAAGGCAACGCGAATCACGTGCTCTCGCGCGACCTGACCCAGCAGATGGTCACGCCTGGCAAGGGAAACTGGGGATTGGGCCTTCAAATTGGCGGCTCCCAGGCGAACCCGTACTTTACACATGGAGGCGTAAACGAAGGTTTCGAAAGCTTATTCGTCGAATACGAACATAATGGCGAAGGCGCGGCAGTCATGACAAACGCACAAGGTGGAATGCGACTGGCTTCAGAAATTATGGGTAGCATCGCGGTTGCATATGATTGGCCGGATTTCCGCCCGGTCGTTCGCACAGCCCTCAAGGTTGACCGCTCCGTCCTCGCACGCTTCGTAGGCACGTATGAAATCGCGCCAACTTTCAGCGTTACGTTTTCACTCGACGGCGACCAGTTAATGACCCAGGCGACGAACCAGCCGAAGTTCCCTGTATTCCCGGAGACAGAAACGAAGTTCTTTCTGACGGTCGTGGATGCCGAAGTTGAGTTCTTCTCCGACAACAAGGGACAGGTGAGCTACCTAGTGTTGCATCAGAACGGCCACGAGACCAAAGGCATGAAGAAGTGACTTTTTCTCTGGCACCGATTTACTTTCAAAGTAATGGCCTAGTTTGATGCGGGCTACGTGGCGGCGATCACTTCGGTGAGGACAGTCTAGCGCTCGGGCATGGGGACTTCTGCAGGGCTGCGATGTCCCTGCGCGTCCGTCGATCGTACGCCGAAGATCACGTTGTCTTTGGAAATGGGGAGGGTGACGGAATAGGCTCCGTCCGGGGCGGCAGGCTGAGTGATGCCCTTGTCGGTGGAAAACTGCCAGTCTGGGGCGGTTATCTCTCGCCAGACAATCTCGTATTTTGTTCCCGAGGGAGCGTTGGCTGCGGTCCATTCGAGGGTGGTGTTGTTGTCGAGATTTTTTGTGACGATGTGCGCGTTTTCCGGCGCAGTCGGGGCATCGGCCAGCGTGGCCAGGGTCGCTGCGTTGAGGGCGGCGACGCGAGCCACATACTGAAAGTCGACGAACTTCAGCAGGTCGCCGTACTCGACGCCATTTTCGGTGCGGACGTTCTGGTGCTGGTGGTTAAAGTCCTCGCGCCATTCGGTGAAGCGCACGGCGGCGAAGCCTTCACCGTTGAAGGACGTGTGGTCGCCTCCGCGCAGGAAGCGGTCGCGGCGGAATATGAGGACGGGATGGAGATAGTTTGATTTCCCGGCGTTGCCGATGCCGGGGTAGGTTTCGCTGACGTTCATGATGGAGCGCGCCAGCTCGCGCGAAGGCGAATCGCTCTCGTAGCCCAAGGACTGGATGAGGTGGGCCTGCTCGGGCGTTGCCGATGCGGGAATACCTTCAGAGAAAACGCGCACCAAGGATTTGTTTTGCAGGGTCTCGCCGGGGGTGGTGTTGCCGCCTACGATGTCGTTATTGAGCACGGCTTCGAGATCCCAGCCTTCGGACTTGGCGAGCTTTGCCAGATGGCGGCTGCCGTTCAGGCCCTGCTCTTCTCCAGCGACAGCGACGAAGACGAGGGTCGCGGGGAATTTGAGCTTCGATAAGACGCGGGCGCACTCGAGGCTGACGGCGACGCCGGATGCGTCATCGTTGGCGCCGGGAGCATCGGCTTGCGTATCCAATGTGTCGCTGTTACGAGAGTCATAGTGGCCGGTCACCAGAACCATGCGTTTGGCCTGTGCTGGATCCGACCCGCGCAGAATTGCGTATATGTTGGTGATGGTGGTGGGTTGCGGGATGCGGCTTTGTGGACTTTCAGTGAATGTGTCGCGTCTCACCTCAAAACAGCCGCCGCAGGCATCGGAGTAGCGCTTGAATTCCGACTCGATCCAGTCGGCGGCCGCGCTTGCTCCCTGGCCGGCGGGCAGGTCTTTGGTCATGCTGGAAAGCGTGCTGCGGGTGTGGAAAGCAACGAGCGTCTCGATGGTGTGCTGGATCTGCTGTGCGGAGACTTGCTGCAAGGCGTGTGCAATTGCGGGATCGGCGGGTGCGGGATGAATGGGAGACCCGATGGCAACGAGATCGCGTGTTGTATCGTCAGAGAGAGCATAGGCGCCAGGGACGGAAAGTGTCGCTGCGACAGTTACAGCAATCGTGAGTTGCCTGAAACGAGCTTTCATCAGATTTTCTCCAGAATGAGGGTCCAGATGAGGAATTGTTACTTGACGCGCCGCCTGCTTCTCGTTAGAAACTAACGATGTTGCATCCTGTAATTTGTTCTAATCATCCTAATACTCCACGTTAATTTGGAGGAATTTTATGATTTGCCCTGAATGTGAGAGTGCGCTCGACTTCGACGAAGAAGATGTGGAAGAAGGCGACGTGATCGTCTGCGACGAATGCGGGACAGAATTTGAAATTGTTGCCACCGAACCTCTTGAGCTTTCCAAAGTAGAAGAAGGCTATGAGGATGAGGACGAGGAAGCCGAAGAAGAGGACGAGGAATGAAGCAGTTTTTTCCGAGCACCGCTCGCGCCGCCTATGTGCGGGGAGCGGTGATGGCCCTGGTTGCAGTTTGCCTGCTGGTTCCGCTGGCGGGTCTGGCACAGAACGATGCGGTGCGGTCGGTGGAAGGCAAAGTGTACGGAGCCCAGGAGTCTGTGCTCGGGAGCGCCGTCGTCTATCTGCAGGACTCGAAGACGAACAACATCAAGAGCTTTATTTCGACGCAGGATGGAAGCTACCGCTTCGGCCAGCTTTCCTCCAGTGTCGATTACCAACTGTGGGCCGAGTACAAGGGCAAGAAGAGCGATAAGAAAAATATCAGCTCATTCAATTCCAAGAAGCAGCTCTTTATCGATCTGCACATTAAAGATTAGCCTTGCAGCATAGGCTTTCTTCAATCCACGTTGCAGATTAGGCACTTGAGATATTCCGTTTCGGGAATCGTCAGGATAACGGGGTGGTCTGCGGCTGCGCCGCGGCGCTCGATGAGCCGCACGCGGCGGCCTGCGTCGCCTGCGGCTGCGGCGACCACCTCCTGAAAATCTGCGGGTGAAACGTGGTGCGAGCAGGAGCAGGTAACCAGCGTGCCGCCGGGGCGCAGCATTTTGAGCGCGCGCAGATTCAGCTCCTTATAGCCGCGAAGCGCGCCTTCGACGGCGCGCTTCGACTTGGCGAAGGCGGGCGGGTCGAGCACGATGCTGTCGTAAGCGGCGCCGGAGGTACTCCAGTCACGCAGCAGGTCGAAGGCGTTGGCTTCCATCCAGTCCACGGTTGAACCTTGCAGCTTTGAGGCGTTGGCGGCCAGGTTTTTTTCGGCTACTTCGAGCGCGGAGCGGGAGATGTCGACGCCGGTGACGCGCGGGCAGCTTTGCGCGAGATGCAGGGCGAATCCTCCCTGATAGGTGCATACGTCGAGCGCTTCTCCGTGGGCATAGCGTGCGGCTGCGGCGTAGTTTTCGCGCTGATCGAGGAATGCTCCGGTTTTCTGTCCGGCGCCAGCGTCGTAATGGAAGGTTAGTCTGTTGAGCTGGAAAGTTGTGCTGAGTAGCGGGGCTTCTGCGCCGGCTGCGTACAGCGGAGATGTTGGAGGCGGCCCAAGCTGCTCGAGTTCGCGGATGCGCGGGTCGGAACGCTCGATGATGGTCTCGGGTGACAGCTCTTCTCTGAGGACATCGGCTACGAGCGAGCGGGTCTCATCAGTATCCAGTCCTTTGGCCAACAATTGCAGTATGACGAGATTGCCGTACTTATCGGCGACGATGCCGGGCAGCGCGTCAGCTTCACTGAAGACAAGGCGGCAGGCGCTGGTTTCTGTGCTGAGCATCGGAAGGCGCATGCGGACGGCGGCCTGGAGGCGTGCTCGCAGCAGATCAAGCCACTGCTCATGATTGATGAGATCGGTTGATACGAATCGCAGGGCGATTTGCGAGGCGGAACTGAAGAGTGCGGTGCCTAACGGAATGCCGCGCTGGTCGACTACCGGAAGCAGTGCGGATGGTTCGCCGATAATCCGTTCGACGTCGGACTGATAGACCCATAGGTGCCCGGCGCGGATGCGGTCCGCCGCACGGCGTGAAATGACGGCTGCGGGGCCTTCGAATTCGGGCTGGAGCGAGGTTGGAGATGCGGGCCGAGGCTTTTGGCTGCGCCTTTCCTGCTTCGCTGCGTTGCGTCCGGGCATAGTTCATCTTCGCACGGAGGGACGGTCAGACTTTTCCATGAAACTGTACAAAAATGTGGCAGATACGCGCACAGGTGGATTCCCGTGATGCCTCTTTTGCGGTCAAAGCCTATAATCAAGTATGGCAACTGCGCAAAGCGCGTCAGTGCAACCCGCAAAATCTCTCCAGGTGCTTGATCCGTTTGCGCCCCGCTTTGAGAAGCTGGTGGCCACGGTTCGCGCCAACCGGCCCAGCGACGATACGGAGATCATCCGCAAAGCCTGGGAGTTTTGCCTCGAACACCATAAAGGCCAGCTGCGCGCCTCGGGCGAGCCATATGTGCTACATCCGCTGGAAGTTTCTCTTGTGCTGGCGGAGATGAAGCTGGATTCGACGGCGATCGCCGCCGGGCTGCTGCACGATGCGGTCGAAGATACTCCGGTCACGACGGCTGATATTACAGCCAAGTTCGGCGAACAGGTGGCGCACATTGTCGAAGGCGTCACCAAGATCGATAAAATTCAATTCGCGAACAAGGAAGACCGCCAGGCGGAGAACGTTCGCAAGATGCTGCTGGCGATGGTCAGCGATGTGCGCGTTGTCCTGATCAAGCTGGCCGATCGGCTGCATAATATGCGCACGCTCGAGCATCTGCCCACAGACAAGCAGCAGGTCATTGCCCGCGAAACACTCGACATCTATGCACCGCTCGCTCATCGGCTGGGCATGGGCAAGGTGCGCGGCGAGCTTGAAGACCTCGCCTTCCGCTTCGTCGATCCCTACGCCTATCAGCAGGTACATGATGCCGTTGAAGAGCGCCGCAGCGAGGGTGAACAGTTCCTGGTTGGCGTGGAAGCCTTGTTGCAGGAGAAGCTGCGCGAGAACAATATCAAAGCGCGCGTGGAGTGGCGCATCAAGCGTCTTTACAGCGTGAGCCAGAAGCTGGTGAAAGCGCGCACGACGGTCGATCAGGTGTACGACCTGCTTGCGCTGCGCGTGATCACCACCAGCGTGCAGGATTGCTATGCCGTCTTTGGCCTGATCCACAGCATCTGGCGGCCGGTGCCGGGGCGCATCAAGGACTTTATCGCGATGCCTCGCCCGAATTTGTATCAGTCACTGCACACAACTGTGATGGGCGAGGGCGGCCATCAATTCGAGGTGCAGATCCGCACCGAAGAGATGCATCGCATCGCGGAAGAAGGCATTGCCGCGCACTGGAAGTACAAGGCCGGCGGATCGCCGATCAGCGCACGCGACGAACAAAGATTGGCCTGGGTGCGGCAGCTGGTCGAATGGCAGCGCGAGATGAGCGATCCGAATGAATTTCTTTCGACGCTCAAGATCGATCTCTATCCGGAAGAGGTTTACACGTTCACGCCGAAGGGCAAGGTCGTTGTATTGCCGAAAGACGCCAGCCCGCTCGACTTTGCCTATGCCATCCACACCGAGGTGGGCCAGTCCTGCATTGGAGCGAAGGTCAACGGACGAATGGTGCCCTTGCGCTCCAAGCTGCGCAATGGCGATATTGTCGAAGTGGTTACGCAGAACGGCCACACTCCAAGCCGCGACTGGCTTACCTTTGTCAAAAGCTCGCGCGCTCGCAACAAGATCAAGCACTGGCTCAATGAGCATCAGCGCGAGCGCGCCATTGAAATCGGCCGCAAACTGCTGGAACGCGAAGCGCGGAAGTACAAAATTTCGCTCTCGAAATTCGACGAGTCCGACTACGAGCGCATCGCAGCCGAGTACAGCGTCGCCACTCCAAACGATCTATTAGCCGCAGTGGGCTTTGGAAAATATTCGGCGCGGCAGGTGCTCAATCGGCTCGCGCCAGGCGTAACGACCCAGCAGACGGCGGAAACGGACACCGCGGTCGCGGGAGTATCGGACACGGTCAAGCGTGTTTCGATGGCGAGCGGGGCGGATTCGCTCCAGGTCGAAGGACAGAATGAGCTGCTGGTCTATCGCGCGCGATGTTGCAATCCTATCCGCGGCGAGGAGATTATCGGCTACGTCACGCGCGGCAAAGGTGTCGCCGTGCATGCGCGTAGCTGCCCGAACGTGCAGAATTTACTATACGAATCGGATCGTCGCATCTCGGTTGAATGGGCGAGGCCAGCGGATGAAGCGCCCGGACGCAGGCAGACGTACCCGGTCAAATTAACTGTCTACTGCGACGACCGCGCAGGCATGCTCAAAGAGATGACCGCTGTCATCAGCGATGACAATACGAACATCCGTTCGGTCGACTCCAAGCCCGGCCCGAACAACGATGCAACGGTTGAATTCATCGTCGATGCGGAAGATGTGCGGCATCTGAATCGCCTTGTCCAGGGACTGCGGCGCGTGCCCGGCGTCCGCGACGTACAGCGCTCGCAAAAGCTTTAGGACGCGCCGGAGACGGCCCTGCTCGTGTACACTGAGGTAGACCCCCTGTGTCGGGACGTGGCTCAGCCTGGTAGAGCACTCGCTTGGGGTGCGAGGGGTCGGCAGTTCAAATCTGCCCGTCCCGACCATTTAAATCAATCACTTACAAATCCAACCAATGCTGGAAATCGATTAGCTGTGGGGGATTTTGTGGGTACTCGCCTTAAATTTCCACAGAGCAGGCGGGCCCAGTTCCCTATTGCACTGGTTGTTCGTTGAGCGCATCAAGTAGATCGACAGCCTTCCGCTTGGCCTCATCCCGAACGTGCGAATAATGTTCCACCATTTTGGGCGACATGTGTCCGCTGATTGCCTTGATCGTGGAGATCGGGGTTTGTGACTCCGCCAAGATGGTAATCGCGTGGTGTCGTAGATCGTGGATACGAGCATGTACTCCAGCTTCTGACTGGGCCGTCTTCCAGGCCGTCTTCCAACTGCCCAGCGGCTTGCTCAAGTCTGTGGCATAGGGAGTCATTGACCGTCGCTCCACCGACCCGGTCCCCTTATATCTCAGTTTTTCACTGGGGAAGATGTAGTCCTCCGGCTTGGCGTCTGGCCAGCGAGCCTTCCACGCCTTAAATGCCTCCAATGCCGTCGCGTTCAAGGGAATTATTCGCCCCGCGCTTTCTTCGGTCTTCGCTTCGCCCACCTGAAATTCTGCCCGCAGAAAATCAACTTGATGCCAACGCGCGCGGCGCAGTTCAGCATTGCGTAATGCTGTGTTGCAGAAAATCATGACGGCCGTATACAGGCTTGGCTGCGGACTATTGTGGCATGCATTCAATAGATTTCTTGCCTGATCCGCTGTAAGAGCCTTACCGATCTTTTTTCTTTCGGGAAGCATTCTGACTTCGTCCTGAATAGCACTCCAAAGCTTATGCGCCTTGAGAATCATGCGAAGTGTCGAAATCTCCATATTCACGGTGCGAGAGCTGGTCTTCTTCGGAGGTTTTCCATATGTTTCTCCTTTACGCTTTGCCTGATACTTGCCGATCCGCTCTGGCGTGATATCAGCAAGCAGCATGCGTCCAAAGTGGCTGGAAAGATGAGCAATATTGAAGCCCTGGATGGCGGTATTGGAATCGCTCCAACGGGCATTATTGGCATCCAGCCAATCCTTAGCCGCCGTGGAAAAGAGAGCATGGCGATTGCTGGAACGCAGGTTGTTTCCGGCCTCTTCGAGCTCATGCCGGCGCTTGCGCTCTGCTTTTATGGCAAGTGTCCGAGATTTGCTGCTAGTGGATTCGCGGATCCGCTGGCCGCGGAACATGAATTCGTACCACCAAATATTGCCGCGCTGGTAGATCATCGTTGGCCACTCCTTTACTGGCGAACTGGTACCTTCAGTTTTTTCTCATTCACTGCTCGGGTTAAGAAGTTGGGACTGATACCTGACTCCCTGCGATGAACCCATTGCTTCCAGTCGAGATTGGTGCGCGCTGCGGTCCATTCCTGCGCAAGCCTTGCAGCGCGTTCGAGTTGACGACGTGCGCCTTCTCTCGGCCCGCAGTGGCTCGTCGTCCGCAAGATGGAGAGCCGTACTTAGTGTTTTGGGCAGAGCCGCGGAAGTCCGTATTTTTCGCAATTGGCACAGGGGACAGCGAGCTTGTCGCAAAGTGGATTTGTGACCAACAAAACAAAGAATCGCAATGCTTCGTCGGATCGTGCGGGATGCGGTCTTCTTAAGGACAACTAAAACGTCATATTCTGGCGGCACCTCTGCCGTAGCAGCGGTTGCGTTGTCGGGATACGACCTTTGTGCCTGTGTGAAACGCCAAGAGACCGCCTGGCCTGAAAACTCGTCAGATAAGTGATAATGCATGGGCTACGATCAGTTTTGGTCGTCGGGGCCGGCAGGGATGGTGCCGTCATCGATGAGCTTCTCGATGGAGTTTTCAGGGATCCGCACCGACCGGCCAATCCGCACGACGTCGACTTTCCGAGCGTAGACCATCTTCCAAGTTGTTTTTTCACTAATGTTGAGCCGCAGAGCAGCTTCCGGAACTTTTAAAAGGCGAGTCATCTAGCCTCCATTCATCTAACGTGCGTGCTCAAACATCTCGAACAAGCGCCAAAAGTTGCAAAAGAGATCCCATGCACCCTCTTCCTAGCTGAACGCTTGATCCGCGCGGAAGCGCACGATCGTCAATCCCAGCGGATTCACAGCGAGTTCGTTGTTCTTCACGTTTTCCCGGAAGACATAGGTGACGCTGGCGGTCCATCGCTCGCGCTTGATCTCGGAATGATCCGCAGGGTTCGTAAATACCTTTTCGAATTCGATTCGCGCCGAATACGGCGACTGACGGAGGTCGTCCAGAATGACGTTCTTGACCTCGACATCGACGTACGGAAGCGAGCTCTCTTTGACATAGGTCTGAATGACGTTGTCCTTGCGTTCCTGATCGATCACTGCGCGCTGCACATCGCCATTCAGGAAATAGAGGGAGTTGGTCTGGTCGCGCTCAATGGTAAAGCGATTGCGGCTGAAATAGAGCTCTGCCCATCGCGAGAGGTAATACTTGTTCTCCGCCTCCTGCGGTCGATATTGGAAATTGCGATAGTCGATGGCTTCAGCCCGACCAACATCGTTGATGCGCACGATCATCGGGTGCATATCCGCCAGGGCTCGCTGGCTCTTGAAGACGAGGCAGGCCAACACTATGGAAACTCCCGCCAAGACAAGTATCGCCACCTTGAGATAGGTATTCATGACGATCGGGTCTCCGTACTGTTCGAGATACCGCTCGGCGGCGCGAGTAATATCGGGATCTGTTTGGTTTTTCATGTTGACCTCCTCAACCCATCAGCCATCGTGTGGCAATAGCGCTGGCAATTCCGACGCCGGCGTCATGACCTCCGGTATGACCGGAGAAAAGAGCCGCGGTCATTGCAGGGATCTTGAGCAGGATGAAGCCGGCGACGAGGCAGAGCATCAACAATCCCGGCATTAGGTAGATTAAGTTCTGCGGATTGTCCATATTCATAGCTCCGCTAGTCAAAAAGGAGATAAGAAGATGACTCATCACGCTCATCGTGGCGGCCGCAACAACCTTATAAAACTCAAAACCAAGGAAAGCCTTTAGCCACCCCCAGAACAAAAAGTCGGTTTTATCGAAAACCATCCAAGGAATGAAAATTGGTCCCAACAAACCAATGATCGTTGCGCCGATCGCGCCGTACGCGATGATCACCGCTATAAGAGCTGTAAGAACACTTAAGACAACCTGAACTGTATAGGTACAAAGAAGTGTGTATGGCTCTGTAAGTGACGGAGAGAGTGTTCCAGCTTTTGCCAAAGCCGTGTGGATTGCGCTTTGTACTTCCTGAGTAGAGTCGCTGCCGATATAGTCGACGAGACTGCTAGTGCCACCGCTGATGAAGCCTTTCAACGAATAGCCGATCCCTGGGATCGATCCGTCGTAGAACCTGACGAAGCAGTATGCAAAGGTGATCAGGAGAAAGAAATTGAGGAACTTTGCCATGCTGAATCCTGGACCACCTTGCGCGGAGGCCAGAGCCTCTTGGACTCCGAACCACACGAGCATGATCGTGGCCAGGGACAAAACCATGTGAAATCCAATCGAGTCTATCGAGGGCGCGACTGTTGCCGTGAGATTGTCGCAACCGTTCTTGATCAAAATGAGGAAATCCACAACGACCTCCCGCCCTCGTCAGTAGTGAAACGCCCACTGCGTCCCTGCAGCCGTCTGCTGCGGCGTAGTGGAGTTGAAGTTTTGCTGATAACCGTTACCCAGCAAAAATAGAGACTTGAGGTTGTCCTGCTGAACCTTCTGCCCGACCATCTGCTGCAGCGCCTGCGTTTGCAGCATTTGATTTGTCTCCTGTTGCGTGCGCAGTTCGATCAAGAGTGCCTGGTTGATACGCTGCAACGTTGCCATCTCCGTGTGCTCAGTAGGATCTGCAGAATGGCTGGCGGCTTCTAGCTGACTAATGTCGGCTTCACGTTGCGCCGCGTTCGCTCGGATCGTACCGATTGTTTGTAGATTGCTTGTATTGACTGAGTCGGAGAGATCGACTGTTGCGCCCTGAGCCGCGATGGATTGTTGTCCTTGCGAGCTGAGCGAACCATATCGAGCAATGCGGGCGATGCGCTGGATGCTGGCCGCTTGATTTGCTCCGGCGGATCCATATCCATTTAATGCTGCATTGATCCACTGTAGTGAATTGCCGTATGTGTTCGCAGGTTGGCTTAAGTTCGTCCACTGCTGACGGCCGAGATTGACATACGACGTATACAGAGATTGCGGAATGCTCGCCATCTGGCGGGCAAGGTTATAGGCGGCGATCACATTCTGCGTAGCCTGTACGGTCTCCGTATAGAGTTGTTTCGCCTCCAGAATCTGTTGCACGGCATGAGCTGATTGCGTCGGATCGTAGACGATGCCCGAGCCAAACTGCGCATATCCTTTGGCTGCTGACATTGCTGCCAACGACACGATAAATACTAGTGTTCTCTTCATCTCATTCTCCCTGTACGGCTATTGCCTGTTGCGTTCGGCTTGGAGTTTATTCCATGCGTCTGTTACCTTCTCGTTTTCATCAGTGCATTTTGGGCTGAGCGTTGGAGGCACTTTCAAGTACTCAGCCGAGCAGTCTTTTTTCATCTGCTCAGAAAGGCGGTCGTACTCTTTTTGCAGCGCGTCGATCTTGGCTTGATGGCTCTCGCAGCCAGCAAAAGCAAACGTCATCATTACAGCCAGAAGTAGGAATCGTGATTTACGGTGCATGTCATCTCCTAGAACGTTTGAGCAATGGTGTGGTTTTCATACGCAGGCAAGAGCATGTCCTGCGTAAAGTAGACTTTTACGCGATGTCCCTCCCGGATCGTGATCGTCGGAGGAATCTGCATGAAGCGGTCCATGATTGTGGTTGCGGACTGCGACACCGATGATGCCGCACCATTCGTGAAGACCTGCGGCCCCGAACCTCCATAGACACCGCCTCCTTGCGTAATCTGGGCAGCGCCGGCGATCACACCGAGAGCAATCGACGTCCCGAAGATTTCGAGGTAATGATTGTTTACCCTGTCCTTCAGGCCCTCTTCTCCAATTTGGTCGAGGCCGTGGAACTGATCGAGATCGACCGAATAGCCATCCGGCATAATCATGCGATGGAAGACAACAGCCAGGCGCCGTTGTTGACCGAAACCAACCGATCCGATCTTTCGAGCTTCGCCGAGCACGATGGTGCCCTCTGGAATGAGCACATGCTGGCGATCGTGCGAATAGACAGGATTCGAGACAAGTACCTTGACTGGACCAACCGCGTCACCATCGAGCCGATTCATGAGAACGGTGTCCATCGTCAGGCCTTCATAGATGACATACGGCTGACCGACGGCGGAATCGATATTCACTTCCGGGTTGTGCTTTGCGGCCGGCGGATCGGCGAGTGGCGATTGCTTTTCGCCTGCTGAACGCGGCGCAACAAAGTTGCTTGTCGATGCCGGAGAAGAAATAGCCCAATTCTGATTTGGTGATAATTCGGACGCGCCTGGCTGCACTTCTTCTGTTGGCCGCGATTGCCCTGGTGCGCTCTCCTGATGAACGTAGGCCAGATTGGAGGCGAAGCGAGAATCAAATGCCATCTCGCGCTCTTTAGCCGCGAGTTGCTGAGCTTGCTGCTGCACTGGCGACAACTGAGGTTGCGCAGAGTTCTGCTGCGCGTAAGGCGATTGTGAGCACGCCTGCCCGGGGACACATGCGATGGGTTGACCGTTTGGGCCATACGTTGCAGCTGCGGCCTGCTGCGCGGGTGTCGCATTCGCAAGCGCGGGGTCAGTGGGATTGGATGATGCATAAATACCCTGCTGCTGTTCTTTGAGCCTCTCCGCGGCCAGCTGATTCTTCAGGTCCTGAACATTATTGTCCGTATTGTCCTGGACCATCGGTTGCGGTGGCGCATCTTTAGTCGCCGCAGTTTTGCCGTTAGCTGTTTTCTTTCCAGCAGTGCTGAAAACAGCGGCGAGGATGACAAGAAGCGCTGCCCCGAGGTAAACAAGAACTTTGAGGTTCTTTTGCAGAACGCCCTTAGGCTCCGGTGCATTACGACGCAGCTCGGGTAGTTCCTGCAACTCACTGTTTAGCGGCGGCGGATTGCTCGGACTCTGCATAAATCATCCTTTGCGCGAGAAATCCATGCGTCTCTTGCCAAGTTCAACATATCCTGAGTCCATGACCTTCGGGATGATGTAGGTTCCTTCCCGAAGATCGTAGGTGACCAGATTAGGCTTTCCGTCTTTCATTTCATAGACGCTGAATTTCTCGGGCGCGGTGGTCTTGATATAGGTGAATTTGTCGTCATGGTAGATCGACTGGATATCGAACGGAGCTTCGTTCGCTTTGTAGGAATAGTCGAACTTCAGTTGCAGCGGATAGGCGCTCTTGTATTCGTCGACGGCCTGCTCGACGTGGGCTTGCAGTGCCGCCAGTTCCTGCTTCGATTGTTCCAGCTGCGCTGCTGGAATGAATTGCGACGGGCCGGCAGAGGCGACGATCGAGGAGTGATCGGCCGGCTGTACCAGCACTTTCAGGTCCGGTGCTACCGAGGTATTCGAAATATCCTGCAGGGTGAATGAATAGATATTGCCCTTGTCAGTAATCAGGTTCAGGTTCGAACTGATGCCTTCCTTCGCTGGGTGCACAAAGCAGAAATTGCTGACCACATCGACGACCCAGAAATCCTTGTCGCCGGTGGCTGCCTCCATGATCTTTTCCGTTGAAGGTACTTCAATCAACGTTGTGTATTTGAGCTTGGCGTGGATCGGAACGATGTCCTGGGAGTGATATTGAACAGTCCGTGCTGAAGCATCCTGTCCTAATGCGGTGGAAGTCGAGATGGCGGCGAGAGCGAGAACGAACGGCATGCGGTGCATTGCTTCCTCCTATTGGTTGATCCCAGCCAGCGTGCGTGGCTGGAACGGATGATCCTGAGCCAGACGGCGCAACCCGTCGGCGATCCCGAACTGTGCAAAATATTCGCGTTTCTTCAGGTTGTCGCGGGCATTATTGGTCGCCATCCAATGCGACACCGAGTCAACATTCAAATGAACCTTCTTCGAAGACTGAGCTTTCCGGATCAGCATCTGTCCGGGTGGGACCAGGCCCGCGATCAACTCCAATTCGGTATCGTTCAGATGGAAGGCTTCTTTGTACAACTCGCGATCCATCTCCGGATTGGCCAGGAAGATCTTGGTCGGGCAGCTTTCGGCCACAATCTCCAGCATTCCCGATTCCTGGAGCTCTTTGATCGATTGCGTCGCCAGGATCATAGCGGCATTGTGCTTTCGCCACGTCTTTTCTGCCTGAACGATGTACTGCCGGATCGTTTCGTTCCGCATGAAGAGCCACGCTTCATCCATCAGGAACACTTTGAAGGTAGCGAGCTTTCGTGGATCCGTGATCTCGTTACTGGCCCGATGCAGAACGTAAAATAGTAATGGCTCGAGAACATCGGGTGCATCGCCCCAGCCGTTGAAGTTAAACGTTTCGAATCGGCTGAAGGAGAGCGTGTCTTCGACGTTGTCGAAGACGAATCCATATTGGCCCGCTTTGGTCCAACGGTGCAGTCGCTCTTTCAATTCACCAATAATGTTCGCGAGATTCGAAACGGTCCGTTGTTCACGCTCCAGCATGTAAATGCGCTCGATGGCCTCCCACAAGCGGCGTTCCTCCTTGAAGTCCAGGCGATAACGTTGAGCGTTTCCTTCGACGAGCACACGGAACAGACTGAATAGGAACTGAAGATTCTCTTTCGTCGGTTCCAGCGAAAAGGGGTTGATGGTGAAGTCGCGTGACTCCTGTCCGACCTTTAGATAGGTGCCGCCGAAGATATGAGTCAGCGATTCAAAGCTGCCGCCGATATCAAAGATGTACGTGAGCGGCGCATACTTTTGCGCGTTTTGTAGGGTGAAGGCCGCAAAATACGACTTGCCGGCACCGGTGGCTCCCAATATAAGCGTGTGGGCAACTTCACCGTTATGCAGGTTCAGAAAGTACGGCGTGGCGTTGTCTGTCTCGAGAGCAGCTAGATACTCCGAGCCAAGATGCGGATTCGTTGTTTCGCCCGGAAGGATGGTGAAGAGAAATGAGAGATCAGCGTAATTACTGTTCAGCAGGTAAAGCCGGCGGAGATTCTGAACATAGTTTCCCGGCACCGTAGCAAAGTAGGCGTTGAGTTGATTGTATGTCTCTACGAACAGATTGCCGTCGGCATTCGTGAAGACAGCGGCGAACTCGCCGACGAGGCGATCGACAACAGACCTGTCGCGATCGTAGAGAACGATCGTCAAGGAAAAATCGCCGAGCGATTGGCCATCGCCTAGTGCGCGCAGGCAATCTCCCAGATTTTCGATATCCGCTTGTTTTGCTTCGTCGACCAATACGTCGCGCGGGTTTGTTTTCGTCGTGTCATTGCCCAGTTGCGAAACGAAGCCCGTCTTCGAGATGTTGAAATGACGGCGCCGCTTCGTGACCTCTTTGCGCGCCTTACTATTCGAAACAGGCACCCACTCCGTGACCACGTGGAAGTTCGCCGGGATCTTGAGCAACGCATCCAGAACCAACGGCCGCGTTTCCGCGATGGCTTCCTTCATCGTCAGAATGCGGACGAAATGATCGCCAACACGGAGATGGTCCCGTTCTGCCTCGATGTCTGAATTTGTTATCTGGTAGTCGAGAAACTGCGTTGTCTTTGGTCGGCCGGCGATACGCCAGTCATCGAAGTTCAGCAATCTCCGAAAGAACTGTAGCTGGCCAGTCTGGTCCAGGAGCTCAATCGAAACAAAGTCAGCGAGCTGGCGTACAAAGGCCTGGACGCGCTGATGAAGCGCGGCACAATCTGTTTGAAGCTGCGAACGTAATAGCGTCTTCATACTTCCGCTCGAGAACTGGGAGCGAAGTTCGGAGAGTCCACCCCCAGGATCCGTGACGAGGCGTGCGATCCCTGCGCCGATGCCCGTCTTTGACCGTGCGCCTTCGAGCAGAATCGAATAGTAGATTTCGACTGTGTAGAGTTGGTCGCGCTTAGTCTCGAAAAACCTCCGCCGCTGATCAATGGCTGTTGCAACGACCGGATCGTTGTATTCAGCGAAAGGAATCTCCGGCCGATTGTGCTTGAAGAGATACTGGTAGACGTGGAAGCCGGGGCCAAATGCTTTTAGTGCAGCTTCCAGTCGCTTGACTGCGTATTCCTGTTCTCCGCTATCTAAAGACTCGTAGTCGACGCCGCCGACACGTAGGACCATCCCGACGTCTCCGCTCTTGGTCAAAAACGTGGTCGCATCCCAGAAGCCGTACAGATTGATCTGCGCATTGAGCGATGCAGCTTCTCTCCACGGTTTGAGGGCTCGGGCGATGTTCAGCATCAACGCACCTCGACCATCGGGATCTGCTGTTTTGCCGCATCGTAGCGAGTCTTATAGCGTTCCGCCTTCGCCAGAATGCGAAGAAATGCCGGGTCGCTTGTGGTCACCCAATGCCCAAAAGCAAATCCACCGATGAACACAGCGATCCCAGCGAGAAGGGAATTGAAGAGGTTGAAGGCACCGACCGCACTTACGCAGATGAGGTAAAAGACCGTGCGTTCGACACCCAGGTAGGTCAGAGGCTTGTGCAGACTCTTGAATACGCGATTGCTTCGTTTGCGATTTGCCTTTGCGTCTGCCATCTTCGCCTCATTGAGTGAGAGAGTTGACGAACACGAAGCTCTGGCTAAACTCCCCAGAGCCAGGAAAGGACGTTGACTGCAAGCACTGCAATTCCGGTTCCTGCAGCCACGCCCGCGAGCGCTTTCTTGGCGCCGGGCTCACCGTGAGCAAAGCCGTAGCCGCCGATCACGATCGCGATCAGACTTGCGACTTTCGCGATCGTTCCCGTGAATAGGGTTTGCAAGGCCGTGAAGCCGGTGTCAAAGGGAGAGCCGGCCGCCTGGGCGTGCGCAGCGACCGGCATGAGCAGCAGAAGCAGGAAGATCGCTTTCGAGTCTTGCAATGCTCTAAAGTGTTTCTGCCATGCGGGCGAAAGGTTCATGCGTGTACCTCCGTTGCTGTGAAATTGACCGCAAGCGAACGGGTCATGCCCCAAAGATTGGCGCGAAGTCGATTTCTTGTCCAAGGCTTTGTTTGCACGCCTTAATGCGTAAAACTCATCAATACGGTGTGCGTCGTAACCGTGCGGAGTAAGACAACACGGTTCGGCTTGTGTGCTTGTGGAAAAAATTTAGCCCGCAATCGCCAGATTGGCTCCGCCAAGTTCACGCGCGATGTCTACGATCATCTTCTGCACGCGGTAGGAGGCTCCCCGACGATAGGTAATGACCAGTAGGAGCGCTTCGAGCCCCCCGATCGGAGAGCATTGGAGATCCCGAGGAGCGTCGCCGCAGACTCCGCCCGGCACAATCGCGATGCCGACGCCGTCCTGAACGAGATTGAACGCATCGGACGGAGATGTCGCTTCCGCCGCAACCTTCGGCTTGAACCCTGCCGCCGCGCACTGGGAAAAGAACCACTCCTCAAGAACGGGATCTGTGCGATCTGAGCATGGGAGGATCAGAGGGTGTGCTCTCAAGTCGATGAGTCCAACTGCGCTCGGATCCAGTCGGTACGCGCGAGGCCATACGGCGGAGAGATGCTCTGAACGCAACGGTATCGCTTCGAGATAATGTTGGCCGGCCGGCCGGACCATTACGCAAGCTTGGCATGCGTCCGCGATCAGAGAGTCCGTCAACTCCTGAGAGGAAGCCCGACGTAGTTCGAGGTACACGGAGGGGAGCCTTGCGCTATGATTGGCGCGGATTTCATGTGGAATCGTCGGGGCTACGAAAGGTGAGTAGCCGATCACGAACGAGGATGCCTTACGTCGGGCTCGCAGGCGTGCCAATCTTTTCGATTTCTCGAATTCAGTAACAAACTTAGCCAGCATTTGTTCGAGGTCCATGATGAACTCGACTGCTTCCTCGGCAATGGCTACATAGTGATTGGTGCGGACGAAAATCTCGATTCCAAGTTCGTCCTCGACTTCTCTCACCTGCCGGCTAAGATTCGATGGGTCAACGTGCAGTCGTGCCGCCGCCTTCCCGAAGTGCCGCTCGCGCGCAACAGCGAGAACATATTCGAGTTTTCGGAGTGGGGGAGTACCAGCCATGAGTTCACCACCAGGATGAAATGGTCCTCACAGAACCAGAAGACAGAGACCCCTCAACTGACTAAAGGCACTTTGAAAGGTCTCTTGTGGGGGCAAATGCCGACCAATTCACCGAGAATTCACGAACGGCAAGCGCCCGAAATTTGCCCTCTACTTATAAAGCGTGTCGAAAACGCCAAAAGTGGACACATGCCACAGCTTTTTTTTTTGTCAGACCCATTCATGAGCCACATGGCCCGTCGTTGTTAAGGCACCTATTTCTTTCTTGCGAATCGATTCTTGCCACCTACCTGAAACGGCGCCGGATTTCGTTTGGCCAGATCAAGCGGCCTCGTGCGACGATCAGGAGCGGATGGCTGCAGGCGCCCCGAATGGGTACTATGCTGCTCCAATTTCTGATCTTATGTCAATATAGCGCTATACAAACACGTTTGCTATATAAACGTCCTTCGAGGCCGTTGACCTTCCCGGCCTGAAACTGTACTTTCCGTTCTAATGACGGACTTTGACGAGATTTATCGTGGAGTGGGACGGAAGATCCGTCAAACCAGAGTGAACCAGAATCTAAGCCAGGATTCCTTGGCCCAGCGTCTCGGAATCAGCCGTACGTCGATGGTCAATATTGAGGCTGGCCGGCAGCGCACTCCGCTGCACGTCCTATGGCAGATCGCTGAACTACTTGAAACCAAATTGACTTTGCTGATTCCCACGCCGGAAGATCTGCTTGCGCCGCAGAACCAGACCGGGCTCGACAGAGAGATGATGAAGCAGATCGAGGAAGTGGCCAACGGCGATCCGGCTACCATCAAAATCTTGACAGGCTTTGTGACTAAAAAGCTCAGAGGGAACGTCAATACGCCGAGCGATGAGAGGAAGGCGCATGGCAAGACACAATCTCGAAGAAAGAGCTGAAAAAACGCTTCGCGATACGGAGGGCTATCGGGTGCCGGTTCCGATTCATCTTGTGGCCCAGCGCCTGAACCTGACCCTGGAGGCTGCCGCTCTTGGAGACAAAGTTTCAGGGATGCTGGTCGTCGACGGAGACCAGGGAGCAATCGGTTACAACTCGGCCCATGCCCGCGTCCGGCAGCGGTTCACGATTTCTCACGAAATCGCCCACTATCTCTTACATGCGAGAAGAAGCGGCAAGGCGCAATTGTTCATTGATAAGCAAGTAACGTATCGCCGCGACGAAGGTTCATCTGCAGGAGTAGACCGTGAAGAGATCGAAGCCAACCAGCTCGGTGCAGCGCTTTTGATGCCTCGTGGCCTGGTTCAGCAGGAAGTCCGGGCCCAGGATCTGGATTTGGATGACAATGAAGCAATCGAAGTCTTGGCGAAGAAATTCCAGGTGAGCACGGTGGCATTGTCCAATCGTCTTCAGAACTTAAGAATGCTCGCGTACGAGAATTGAGACAAAAGCCAGGTTCGCACTTTTACTTCTTTCCTAATCCCAGCCTGACGACAAATTCCCAATGCGCATTCTGGGACAACGGAGCGGATGTTGTCCCAATACCGCAATGGGCAAGCGCCTCAGGCCGTGTGCGAATTGAGCGGCCAATCTTAATGGTTTTGCGAGCGAAGCTTCGATGTTGATGCGCTAAGAGTGGCGCGATCTGGACCAAGGTCAGTATGTGTCTGTCTACTTGATCCGTCTCCATACCAACGTACTGCTTCTTCCATCGATAGAAGGTCGCTCGCTGATCCCAACCTTCCGTATCACCTCTGCCACCGGTACACCCAGCTCTGCCTGCTTCAGCACGGCCATCATCTGTTCCACAGAAAAACGCTTCTTCTTCATGCAATCTCCTCTCAGATTTTGCTGAAGACTAACATTTCATTTGGATCAGGAATACCGGGGCCGGCCAACCGGATGGAAAGACCGTGGTCAAGACTTGCGGGACTCGAGTTGGTTCACACGAGACCCTGTGCCGTGCCTTGGGCCCGACCAAGGGAAATATTTATGCGCTGGAGTTCCTAAAACGGGTATATAGTGTCGTGCTGTCGGACGCTAAAACGGAAATTCCGACTGAGTCGCTTCGAGCGCAAGACACCCTACCCGAATTGATAGAGGTATTTGCTTGGTGGAGGGACGATGATGTGGTTTAAACATCCTTATGCCTGTTTTCTATTAGTGAATGCATTATCACTTGCTGCCGTCGCTGTAGCGGAATCAAGGACTCCTTCGTACACAATTGGAGAGATTCCGAGCCTCTCGGTGTGGAGGGGTGATGTGCTACGAGTTCAAATTCTGGCTCCTACAGATATCAATAATCCGTCCTTCTCGCTGGTTGCTAGCCCTCCGCCGAGAGGTCAAATCAGTATAAGTCCCACTGGCGCATTCGCGTATTCTCCAGATTCCGACGACAAGTTCCAATTCAAGGTGACGTTCAAAGTCACATCGTCAAACCATTCATCCATTCAAAACGTAATCGTTACCCCATTACAACATCTTGAGTCTGAGTTCACAATCATCTCGGCTGTTGAGCAGCTGCCACCCGCAGATGCCGATTGCATTTATACGGACCTCACAGCCTCGGATGCTGTCGATTTCAACGGGGCATCGCATCACACAAGGAAAGTCCAGATTTCTGGAAAACAGATTATCTTCGACGCCGCCTTAGATACTTCCGACTGTCATCCGTACGCGAAAGTCAATCATAGTGAGAATTCCGATGATAACGCAAATGTTAGTGAATTGTCGGTGTTTGCGGAGAAGGTCATTGTGCGTTCGCCGCTATGGCTTCCTCAAACCAATGTGACTATCTACGCTCAGGACCTAAAATTTGAAGATAAAGCAGGCTCCCCGATCGCAACGATAAAGACTACCCCGGTAGATTACTCAAGAGCTGCCGATCCAGCGACAGGCGATATGACTCAAGGAAAGGACGGGGCACCGGGACTGCCGGCGGGCTCGCTGTTCTTGCATATTCAATCGATTGACGTAACAAGCACAAACAAACGCTTCTTACTCACAGGCGGCCGAGGACAGGCAGGTGGCCAGGGTCACACGGGGGAAGCTGGTCCGAATATGCCTGCAGTTCTACTCGCTACAACACCAATGACTGGTAATCCAGATATTGATGACATCACGCAACATGCGGTCTATGTCGAAGGGCGAGACCGCGCAGGGAACTTCGCCAGCGTAGTTGCTGGTCAGAAAGTATGGCCGCACGATGGCCTTCCTGGAGTACCGGCTGGGAGCCCCGGAATAGGCGGGAAAGGAGGAGATTTGAGTTCGACGCTCCCCATCGCAGACCAGTTCGCAGATCGAGGACAGGGTCGTGCCGGACAAATCGGAGAGGCCACAGCGGGAGGAGCGCCCGGAACCCCAAACCCAGCATATTGGATAGCTTGGTATCCTGACCCACACCCCCCGGCTGACACTATTTTCGCGAGACATTATCAATCTCCTGGATCACAAGGAGTGCCTCCCCTTGCCGCTAATCAACAACTAGCACGTTGCCATTTGGTTCTAGCCCCTTTACCTCAGGAGGAAAGTTGTGCGGTCATTGACATCGGGCCTAAGCAAGATGGTGCATTCGTAGCGTTGCAAAATGACAACTACGCATGGCTGCACCCGATGGCTCTAGCGGCAGTAATCGACTACATAAAACACGCATTTCTCGGACGGAACATAGCCTTCGTGCAGCGTAATGTTGATTCTTACCTCGGAATACTGAATTCACACACGCCGCCACCCCAAGACTTTGATGATGATTTTGAAAAAGCGCGTTCTGAATTGACCTCGATTCAATTTCGGGTCCTCAACAATTTAGACTATTTTGGAAATCCGCCTGGTTGGGTGCCCTTTGAATCTCTCGATCTCTGGATGCGGGCATACAGCGATGAAGTTGATGGTGCTACCCGGCTCTTGTATCTCACTGCTTATCTGGACAAAATGGCGCAGCAAAATCGCACCGACATCGCTGCTTTGGAGGAGACCAGGACTCAGCTCCAAAACGATGCCCGAAATTCCGTTCAACAATTCAATGACTCGGCAAATGTAGTTGGTGAGCTGCAGGTCGAGGCAACGGATATTCAAAACGAAATAGATACCGTCCAAACTGAAATTGCGCAAAAAGAAGCCTCGTTAGCGGCAGAAGCTAGTTTTACTGTTGCGCAAAAAAACGAATTCAAGAATGCTGCAACTTCGCTAGCAACAATCTGCAAGCTGATTCCTGTAGGGCAACCACTATTTGGGGTTATCGGGCAGGGCTGGGATCTTATGGCAAACTACAACGCGTCTGATCCGATTGCGACTCTAAAGCAAATTCCAGATGTTGTGAGTCAGCTTAACGACGATACATTCAAGAAATCGGAGGACTCCTTTAAGCAAGCTATCAATGCAGTGACGTATGATGATGGTACGACTGCCCTCGACTACTCCAAGAAACTGAACCAAGCAGCTAAGCAGTATGGTCCGTCGATACAAAAGATTATAGATACCACTCAAGCGGCACAGGTACCCCACGATGAAGTTCAGGCCGAGCTGCTACGTCTGAAACAGTCGGATCCACAGCTCACGAAGGAAGTCAGTGACGTTTCCGACCTAATGGCCAAGAAGGAGGCGTTTTCTCAAAAGCTTGCACAAGCGATGCAGGCCTTAACATCAGCGCCAGGGACAATCCAGAATGACATGCTTGCGATTGACGTTACAAAGAGTCAAATCGATAATCGGGTGACTCAAATGGACCAACGCACTCTTGTCCTCTTGCGTTCGATCCGCGACGCGCAACTCGATCGACTTCTCAAGTACAAGTACCTCATGGCGAAGGCCTATGAATACCGAATGTTATCTCCCTATTTCGGAACACTGGATTCAAATTCGATCGCAGACAAACTGACCCAGATGCTTTCTACTGCTTCGACTCTAGATACAAATGCGTTTGAGAGCTTGAAAGACGTATATAAGGCGGATGTAAAGGATGTCATGTCAAGGGAGCTGACCGACTTTCAAAATATAGTCATTGGGCGATCTCAGGAGTTTCGTTTTGGACTCACAGACGATCAACTGACGCAACTCAATCAGGTTGGCGAAATAACAGTCTATCTTGGCGACAAGATTCCAAGGAATGCAGGAGAGGAAAATCGGCGCATAGCAAACTTAGGAATCGCGACTGAGAACAACAGAAGCGAGGTAGCTGTTCACTTTGAGCCACCGAATGCACCGAGTGGACGTGTTCAATTGTTTTTTCTTCATTCGGGAGAGTCTATCTTGATGTCCGGTGGAAAGCTCTTCCGATTCGTGCACACTCAGTCGGATAATGCGTCCCCATTTCAATGGTCAGCCGTAGAAGATATCGATGGCACAGTCGCCGTACAGAAATACAGCGCCGAAGGTCTTTCGGCACTCGCAACGATTCTTGGGATCACGTTGTCCGATGACGATCCGTCGAAATTAATCGCTTTTTCGTATCCTGGAGCCGATGCCAACTTGACGATCAAGCGATCCGTCTCGGGGGATGTACGAGTTGCAAGCATCGGTCAACTACGAGTCTCCGTTACGGTTAACTTTTTCTACGGTGATCCCAATCGGGTAATGTTACACGTTCTTGGGGGTACAACGGGGGCTGCTTATGTCCGCTGCAACCAGACTGATCTAAATGGACGTGGTGATGGAAGAGGAGAGTTTTCTCGGATATACACTAAAGGACAGGCGATCACGCTCGAGGCTGAACCGACATTTGGAGATCTAACATTTCACGGCTGGCAAAACGGATCTGGCGCCATTGTCAAGACAACGCCAGACATTCCGCTCACATTAGAAGAGGACACCGTGTTGGTTCCAGTTTATTCGGCGGCTCGCCCGTAGACAGCTGTGGCAAGCAAGCGCGTGAAGGTCACTGAGCAAGCAAAATCGTGATAAGGGTCTAACCTTACGTCTAGCCCTCTTGGGCTGGCGGCAGCGACCTTTGGCGAGAACGAGGCGCGAGCAAGGGCTGTAGCAGCGCATATCGAATCGTCCGGCCTGGGCATTGTCCCTGTCTGCTCGGCGTGCTGTTTCGAGAGCGCCTCTCCGGAAGGTTGAGAGCTAAAGAGCCGAACAAGGATGCCAGGACGATATCGCTATTCTCAAAGCCTTCTTAGTCTTCATCGCCGGGTTCGCATGGATGAAGCCCTTCATGTATTTCTTGGAATCGCGACTTCTTCGGAGTGCGACGGTCCGACGCTCGCGGACATTTGTCTAACGCTGCGCAAACCAAATGAATTTTTCGAACGGATCAACCGGGAAATGGAGTCTCAAGAGACCCTCGATATTGCCCTTATCGGATTTCGGCGGTGTCTCGCGTTCTGTGAAGAGCTGGATCGCTTAATACAACAAGCCGTAGGTCATGGTTATCTACCGTCAGCCATGTGGCACTCCTTCGGATTTTGGCTTGGAAGCTCTGGAGAGCGGCTGCGACAGTGTCTCCCTGAAGCAGTCAGAGAATTCCTCGCTTGGGAGCCTGATGGAGGAAACGGTGCGTTGCGCTCGCAAGGCGCGGCGGAACGAGATCAGTTCGTTTCGAGAATGCTTGCGATTGTGCATAGATTGACGTCCGGCGAGCACGGGAAGCCGCTCATGGAGGAATTTGACAAGGTATTCGGTCCGAGCTTAGCGAAAGTCCAGGTTGGCGACGACGCACGGAGCGATGCCGGCGACAGGAGGGTATCGGACGCTGCTCGTGGCCGTTCAACGCAAGCCACTCCGGCGGCTAGTGGTGTGAAGTTGCCCATCTACATGGATAATCATGCGACCACACAGCTCGATCCGCGCGTGCTGGAAGCGATGATGCCGTATCTGACGACCGTGTTTGGAAATGCCGCCAGCCGGAACCGCTCCTTCGGATTGCGGAGATGTACCGCAAACGCGGCAACCACATCATCACTCAGGTCACCGAGCATAGAGCGACGCTCGCCAGCTGCAAGCGGCTGGAGAAATACGGCTACCGGGTTACCTATCTGCCGGTTAACTCGGACGGCCTGATCGACATCGGTGACTTGAAACGTGCGATGGATGACAAGACCATCCTTGTCACCATCCGAAATACGAACCATGTCTCTGTCGGAACCCAGAAACTCAGTTTTTTGGAGATCGCCTCGAAGGACCACGTATACCCAAAGGTTCCGAGCAGTACCAAATTGCACCTTGTTGTTGCGTTTTACGCATCAACATTGACGAAGAAAGCCTTGGACATATAGGGAAAACGCAGCCATCATCGCGTCATTGGAGGCTTGATGCCGCTGCCCCTTTCATCACGCTCTACTCAAATTGGTATTCAGAAGCGCTTCCCGGTTATTGAATTCGAACCTCTCCTGGATGCGATCGAGGCGGCGTCCCTTCTGCGCATGCATCCCAAGACGCTCAAGAAGAAAGCGCGCCTTGGCGAGATCCCAGGGCGCCATGTCGGCAAGTACTGGCGCTTTCGTGTCTCGGATCTGAACGATTGGTTGTGGCATCAGGAGGGGGGCGGCTCTGGCGGGCGAGTTCTGTAAGTGCCAATGGTGCGCGCACTACCGCCGTGCGTTCCGGCGAGGCAGGTCAGCGAATTGTCTCAGGCTGACAGTTTTGGCGCGCGTCCTGGGCCGGACTCGGATGGGTGACTTTGGTCCGGAGGGCGTCTGCCGTTTGGTAACCCGCTCGCTGCTCGGTCACGGCTTCGGGGCAGAACCGGCGCCCGGCGGCAGCTCGCTCTTCTGCTTCGACTGACCACCCGGTGCACGTCGCCCTGCGGGTTACGGTTTCCGCTCGAAATCTTGTTCGCAAAATGCAGCGAGAAGATTTCTCCGGAGCCTCCGTAAATGCAGAGCTTCGGCCTTGGGAGCCTGGCCCCTCGCTGGCTTCGCTCAAGTGTGACCCGAGCAAGACGCGGGAATTTCAACAAAACGGAGACAAGATCATGTACCAGAACAAAGTCAGCCTCATCGGATTCCTCGGCGGCGACGCGGAAGTTCGCAACGCCGACAACCGCAGCTTCACAACTCTCTCACTTGCAACCAAGTCCTCCTACAAGGACAAAAAGAATGGCGAATATGTCGCGCATACCGAATGGCATCGGTGCGTGGTCTTTGGCAAGCTCGCCGAGTTTGCCGCAACGCTGACCAAAGGCGCCCATATTCAGGTGGAAGGCGAGATTCGCAGCCGCGAAATAGAGGCCAAGAATTCCGACTTCAAGCGTCGCATCTGGGAAATCCGCGTCGATTCCATTCTCAAGCTCGATCGCGCTGAGAAAGGCAGCCCGGAAGACAACGAGCAAGATGACCAATCCGGAGAGGGGGCGGCCGCCTAGGCCGCTCCTCTTCATTCGCGGAAGCCTGGCGACGACGCTGGGCTTCCACCACTGTGAGGTTAACGTTATGAGCTTCGAACTGATCCTTCCCTTCCTTCGACCCATCGAGCCGCTGCTGCTCGATGAAAGCGTCAGCGAGATCATGGGCAATCCCGACGCGTCCTGGTGGTATGAACGCGATGGAATGATCTTCCGCGAAGCGACCATTCAATTCGACTCTGACAGGCTTCGTACCGGACTCGAAGTGATCGCCAATCAACTCGGCAAGAAGCTCGATGAAGACAATCCCGTCCTGCACGCTCAACTGCCCGATGGGAGCCGCTTGGCTGCCGTCATTCCTCCGGTAGTGCGGCCGGCTCCTGCGTTGACGATCCGCAAGTTCACCAGCCGCCGATTCACGGTCGATGACCTGATCGCTCGCGGCACCATGACACAGACTTTAGCCGACTTCCTGCAGGAACAAATCCGCAGCGGGAAGACACTCTTAATCAGCGGTGGAACCGGGACCGGTAAGACCACGTTATTGAACGTGCTGGCCCAGGCGATTCCTGATCGCGAGCGCATTGTTGTCATCGAGGATACGTCCGAGCTGCGCATCCAGAAGCCGAATGTTCTGGCCGTCGAATGCCAGACCGATACCTTCAGGACAAGCATCTCTTTTGACGATCTCCTGAAGTCGGCATTGCGCTGGCGTCCGGATCGCATCATCCTCGGCGAAGTGCGAGGAATCGAGGCGCGAACGCTGCTCGATTCCTTCAATACCGGCCACGCTGGATCGCTGGCGACGATCCACGCCAACTCCGCGGAAAAGGCGCTCCATCGCTTCGCCAATCTGGTCATGCGCAATCACGCGCAGACCACCTTTACCGACACAGAAGCCGAGATCGGAGAATCGGTCGATTTCGTCGTCCACATCGAACGCCAGCCGGGTGGCCGAGTGGTCCGCGAAGTGTTGCGGATGATCGGCTATGACCGGGACACGAAACGCTTCCTAATCGAACCCGTATTCGAGGTGCAACATGCCGCAGCTTAGCCATGCAATCCAGGTCGGTTTGGCCTATGAATTTCTGACCCGAAGCTTCACTCCAGGCGAAACGTTGGCGGTCCTCTTGAGGGGCGAATTCCCGGTCAAAACCCAGCAGCGAATCGTGAGGTTTGAGTGTGCAGTAGCGCCTCGTTATCTGCGCTGGCTGGCGTACGAAAACGCCCGGGGAGCCAACGTCTATGTTGCCGCTAATCCGTTGCGCATTGGAAGCAGGAAACGCACCAAAGAGTGCATCGATGAGGTTCGCCACCTATATATAGATATCGACTCGGATGGTGATGCCCGATTGGCCGCGGTTCGGGAATCGAAAGCAGTCCCCATACCCAGCGTCATCCTGTCCACATCGCCAGGCAAATACCAGGTGCTCTGGCAGGTCGATGACTTCCGCTTTGCGGAGCAGGAACGCCTGCTCAAACTACTCGCAATCGCCTTCGGTGGCGACCCGGCTTGCACCGATTGCAACCGGGTTCTTCGTCTGCCCGGCTTCCTGAATCACAAGTACGATCCAGCCCATCTCGTCACGGCTGAATACCCGAGCAATTCGTTCTCGAAACCCGGTGACTTTCACCTGGACGATGCCCTGATTGGATCGATGCCGTTCCGCGAGGGAAATCAGGTGCGAAACGCTCCCGATCACAAGACGAATTCAGAGAACGACTGGGCTTGGATCTTAAGTGAACTCGTGTCCGGCACCGACCCCGTGAAGCTTACCCGGATGCTGGCTGAGCGGCGCTCCGACAAGTCGAATCCGTCGTACTACGCCCAGCGGACCGTGGACATCGCTTCAGCCCGTCTCTGGCTTCTCGACGGCATTCCATTCTGCGACATCGTGACGATGCTCGAAGTCCGCCGGCGCTTTGAGATTCCGAGCACGTTGAACCTGGCCCGGGCGCACGAAATTGCGTGCACCGCGCAACGCATGATTACCCGGCAGAAGATCGCCTGAATACCTACCCCAAGGAGAAACACTATGCCACTGCTTGAAGTCATCCAAAGCCGCCAGATCACCGCATTTGTTCGCTTCGACGAAACGAACGCCACGCTGGTCGATCAGTACGCGGCCTTTATCCATGCCACCGCCGACGACGTCGTGAACAAGGCTCTCAACTACGTCTTTGCCAAGGACCGCGACTTCCAGGACTACCTCAAGAGCTCCGATGCCCGTTACGTGATACCTACCCTGCGCATACGCAGGAGCGGCGTGCCAGGAGAGCCCAGGAGTAAGCCTGTGGCGAAGCCGTTAGCAGGGGTGGAGTCGATAGGGCCAACCAGGGTAGGGAAGCCATGACTGGGACCCAAATGCAGTGGAGGAACGACCGCGGTGCTCCGCACCGTCTGTATTCTCGACACTCCACCCCTCATAGGGTGGCGTTCGCTACCGTTCGGTAGCGATTGCTACCTCGAACGAAATCAGGAGATTGAAGAAGTCGCGATATCGAAGGATATCAGCTGGTATCGCGATTCGCAGGGACTTCGGAGACTCGCATGATGGGCAAAATGCTAAGCGTCGACAACTCGGAATCGATTAGCCGTCCGGCGGTGCGCAGCCGGCAAATTGGCGTCCGCCTCACCGAGACAGAATATGCCGCGCTTGAAAAAGTGGCCTGGAAGTCTGGCAGGACGATCGGCGATTGGTCGCGGGAGCAATTGTTGGTGGCGATTGAGATGACGGAAAACGGGGCGTCCTCCACGCTCCTGCTCACGGAAATTATCGGCCTGCAGATGTTCCTTACGAACGTGCTCGCGGCAATTGCATGTGGCGACAGACTGAGCTCTGAGCAGTACCAGGACTTAATGCGGCACGTAAAAACCAACAAACACAAAGCTGCTCTGCAAGTACTTACAGCGAAAACGGAGTAGGAATCATGCCGGAAACAAAGTGGGGTCGAAAAGAAACTATCATCTGGCCGCCGAGAAAACCGATCTACACTCTCGGCGCGCTCTTTCTGTCAGTCATTGCTACTGGACTGTTCGTCTATCTCCGATTCACCTTCGGCATGACGACGCTCGAAAAATACTACCTTCCGCTTTACCTGAAAACGGAGATTTCCGGCGCTGTTCGTGCTGCGGACCAGTATCAACTGCTCCTTATTTCAGACGGAAAAAGGAAGTTTCGCCTGGCGACGGATGAGGACGTGGAACCCGGTAATACAGGCCAGCCCACAGGCAAGCCACTGCCCTTGAAGTCGTCTGCCGACGCGGCGAAACAGGGTTGGCTTTATCTTTATCGCGGTCCGGTCCTGATCTATCAGAACAAGCCCCTCCATGCCTACCTGAAGCAGGCCATATATGGAAATGACAGCCTCGTCTCTCGGTTCGAATTACCGCTCATCTTCGGTCTTGCGACGTTTCTTATCCAGCTTCCTTTTTCCATCCTCAAGGACATTCGGCGGCGCAAAGAGATGAAGTACGGGCGTCGCCTGAAGGGCCCCGTCATGGTCACGCCAAAGCAGTTCAACAGGACAGTACGTGGGACTGGTATCGGCATCAAGACCGACGATTGCAAGGAACCGCTGCGCATTCCGCGGGCGGCCGAAGACCAGCACATTGAGATCATCGGCGACACAGGGACCGGAAAGACGACCCTCATCATGCAGCTCCTTCGACAGATTCAGGCACGCGGCCATACGGCCATCGTCTACGACCCAGCCTGCGAGTTCATCCAGCGTTTCTATGATGAAAGTCGTGGTGATATTGTCTTGAATCCCTTGGACAAGCGTTGCCCTTACTGGGGTCCATCCGAAGAGTTGGTCCGATGGGCTGAGGCCAAGACCATCGCCGTCTCACTCTTCCAGCCAACGACGGACAGAAAGGGTGAATTCTTTATCGAAAGCCCGCAGAAGATCTTTGCTCATCTTCTCCTGGATCTGCCCACGCCGGCTCAGTTGGTTGCATGGATGTCGAACCCTGAAGAGATCGATCACCGGGTCAAAGGCACTGAGCTTGCCGCACTAATTGATCCGAAGGCTCCACAGCAAAGGTCGGGCGTTCTGGCCTCGCTCGGTCTGATTGCTGACGGCTTCCGCCTGCTGCCAAGAGAGACCGAAACAACGGCTCGTTGGACGGCACGCGAATGGTCTGAGGAACGAAACGGTTGGATCTTCATTACATCGCAGCCTGCGGAACGCGAAGCCCTCCGGCCGTTGCATAGCCTGTGGATTGACATGTTAGTTTTGCGTCTCCTGACGGCATCCAAGGAAAGCCAGCGGCCGGTCTGGTTTGTACTGGACGAGTTGGCTTCGTTACAGAAATTACCGCAGTTGCATACTGCCATCACCGAGAATCGTAAATCCAGAAATCCGATCATCCTTGGCTTTCAGGGTAAGGCTCAGCTTGAAGTCATCTACGGCCATCTGGCGGAGGTCATGCTGTCACAACCGGCCACAAAAATCTTCCTCAAAACAACCGAGCCGAACGCCGCAGAGTGGGTCAGCAAAGCCATCGGCAGGGTCGAGATTGAACGGATGCGCGAAACGCACTTCGATGGTTCCCGCGACGGCCGCAACTTCTCGCTCGACCGCCAGGTCGAGGCGCTTGTGCTCGATTCCGAGATCAGCGGATTGGAAAATCTCCGAGCCTTCCTCAAATACGGAAATCATGTAACGCGTTTCTCCTTCTCCTACATGAATCTGCCGACTGAACAGCCGAAGTTCGTGGAACGGCTGGTAAATGACTATATCGACCGTTCTCCTGAGTCGGCGGCAGCTAGTACGGAAACACAGACAGTTGCAGCGGTATCGGCCACCAAGCCCGACTTGCCTCTCGTCAAGGAGAAGTCTCCCAAAGAACAGATAGCGGCTCGTCAAGGTGAACTGTGGCAAGGACCGCGGATTTGAGAGGCGACTATGTTGACGATCTCGAAACCGTTGAGTGCAAGGCAGGCCCAGACCTACCACGCGAAAGAGTTCACCGCCAAAGAGCAAAACTACTGGAGCCAGCAGGGTGCTGCCGTCGGCGAATGGCAGGGACATCTTGCGCGGAAGTTCGGATTGGCTGGATCAGTTTCGGCCGACGATTTCGCCCGGCTGAGCCAGGGCCAGCATCCGCATACTGCGGAGCCGCTTGTGAAACAACGCGCCTCTTACGAATACGCCGATGCCGACGGCAAAACCATTAAGACGATGGAACATCGCGCTGGATGGGATGCAACCTTCTCGGCACCGAAGTCCGTATCCTTGACGGCTCTGGTCGGAGGTGACGACCGGGTCCGCGAAGCGCACCGCGAGAGCGTCCGCAATGCGCTCGAACAACTGGAGTATTACACCATGGCGCGCATCGGCGGCAATCACCCGCCTGAGTCTACGGCCAAATTCATCGTCGCCAAGTTCGAGCACGACACAGCCCGTCCAGTAGATGGATACGCTGCTCCTCAACTCCACACGCACGCCGTAGTCTTCAATATGACCGAGCGCGAAAACGGACAATACCGCGCTTTGCAGCCGCAGAGCCTTTTTGCCTCGCAGCAGTTTGCCACTGCCATCTATCAGTCGGAGTTGACCTATCGGCTCCGACAGTTGGGTTACGAAATTTCCGCCGGGAGAAGCGGCGCCCCGGAGATCAAAGGCTACACACAGGAGTACATCGACGCGTCGAGTCCGCGCAGTCAGCAGATTCGTGAGTATCTCGAGCGGACTGGCCGCAACGGCAAGGAAGCCGCCGAGATTGCCGCGCACTCGACCCGCGACAACAAAGTGATTCACTCGCTCGGTGAGGTGATGGCAGCGCATCGAAAGATAGCCGCGGAGTACGGTAACCAGGCCGAAGCGGTGGTCCGTGCGGCACGCGAACGGTCCCAGCATCAAATCCAAGAAGAAAAGCCGGAGCATCATGTGCGGGAATCTCTGACGTTTTCGCGGGACAAGAACTTTGAGCGCGAGGCCGTGATTGACGAGCGTCTCCTCATGCGCGATGCGCTCCGGCGGGGCATGGGTGAGATCACTTATCCTCAGGTGCGCGCCAATCTTGATGCCAGACTGGCTTCGGGCGAATTCCAACCCGTCGAGCGATCGGGTCATTTGCCAGGGCGCCGGCTCACGACCGCCCGGACTATCGAGGCAGAACGCGAGATTCTTAGTCTCGTCCGCGAAGGCCAAAACCGAATGCATCCAGTCGCGACTCACGTCGAAGCATTCAAAGTTGCTCATGATCATCCACGACTCAACCAGGCGCAGAAGTCAGTCATCGAAACCGTGCTCAGTTCGCCCGACAAGGTCCAAGGAATCCAGGGATACGCTGGGGCCGGCAAAACCACAGCACTTAGCGTTTTACGCGCTGTGATTGAGTCTCAGGGGTACGAAGTGCAAGGGTTCGCTCCCACTTCGCGGGCTGCGCGCCAGCTTTGGGAGGCCGGCATTGAAGCTGCGACTCTCCAGAGCTTCCTTGCGCGATCGGCTCTGTCTGATACGCCACCGGAACAGAAGCATTTCTATTTTGTCGATGAATCGAGCTTGGCAAGCACCAACCAGATGCGCGAGTTCCTTGCGCGGCTCGGACCAAATGACCGCGCACTTCTCATTGGGGACAGTCGTCAGCATCAGGGTGTCGAAGCTGGACGTCCTTTCGAGCAGTTACAACAGGCTGGCATGCACACTGCCAAGCTTGACGAAATTGTTCGGCAAAAAGACCCGGCACTCAAATCGGCTGTCGAACTACTTGCCTCAGGACAGCCGGCTGCCGCATTCGATTTGCTTCAGCAGCAAAACCGAGTTAAGGAGATTACAGTCCGTGAAGAACGCATTCGCGCTATCGCGATCAGCTACTCGGAATCTCCCGCCAACACGCTAATTGTGTCGCCGGACAATGCCTCCCGTCGTGAATTAAATGCGGCTGTCCGCGCAGAGCTGAAGGTTAGGGGCGCACTCTCTTTTGAGGATCACAGCTTTCGTGTTCTGATCCCACGTCAGGACATGACGGGAGCCGAGCGTGCCTGGGCGAACCACTACGAAGTTGGGGACGTGGTCCGCTACGCGCGCGGGAGTAAATCCGTGGGAATTGAGGCAGGCTCTTACGGGGCGGTTGCCGCTGTCAACGCTCCGGATAATTTGCTCACGGTTCGGAAACCGTCTGGCGAATCTGTCGCCTACGATCCGCGCCGTCTCTCAGGCGTCAACGTCTATCGTGAGGCGGAGCACCAGTTTTCCATCGGCGATCGCATCCAGTTCACTGCACCGGATAAATCGCTCGGCGTCGCCAACCGCGATCTTGCGGTCATCGACTCCATCGCGCCTGATGGACGTATGGCCGCCCGACTGGATAACAATCGTATGATCGAATTCAACGCAATAGAACATCGGCATTTCGATCATGGTTACGCCGTCACGAGTCACAGTGCGCAGGGGCTCACCGCTGAACGTGTACTCGTTCACGCTGACACCAGCGTCCATCCCAACCTTCTAGATTCGCGCTTTGGCTACGTCTCGATTTCGCGCGCCAGCCACGAGGCTACGGTCTTCTCGAATGACACTACAAAACTGGGCCTGCAACTAGGCGCCGAGGTCTCGAAGACCTCCGCTTTAGAAGTCAACTCAGCTGCATCCATAGAACATGGAATTGGAATCTCCCTCTGACCATGCAGACTGCGCCTCGTCCGAGGAGGTTCTCCAGACAGGGTGTGCCAATCTCTGGGTCATGGACGGCTTACTGCCCATCAAGGCGAGATTAGGTCTATTTCGACATGGCACCAATAATGATGCAGGTCACTCCCTTGTCTTCCAACAATACGTTTTCTCTCAAGAGCGTTCCTTAAGTAAGCTGAGAATTGAATAATCTGTCTGTTGTGTCACCAGAGCCGCCGCCCCGAGCGTTTATCATCAGTCTGTGACCCCTGCCATTGAGTGGAGACAATGTCGATCGACACCCAAGTCTTCATGGCTACGGATTTGCTGTAGACACACCTTTTATGACGAACGGAAGCGCTAACTGGTGGTAATGATCGACGAAACCGCGCACTTTTACCGGGCAGACCTCACCGCCGGTGCGTTGAAGCTTCCAGAAAGCAGAGTCATTGCTGATTTACTTCTGAACAGGGTCGACGCTGCGGGCTGGAAGGACGCCATTATGACGAAAAATGTCCTTCAGGCTCGCAATCCTGCGACGGCTAGGCGTCTGACGAAACTCATCCGAGGCCGGCTGGAGACGATGGGGCCAGATCTATGGTCGCTGGTTCGGGACGCCAAAGGTGAAATTGCAACCCAGGCAGTCTTTGCAGCAGCCGTGAAGCACAGCCACCTTCTGGGCGACTTCCTTGAAATTGTGGTAGGCGAACAGCACCGTCGATTCAGCACGGCTCTGACCAACAAGTTATGGGACGACTATCTCGACGGCTGCCGGGAACGTGACCGGCACATGCCTCTCTGGAGCGAGACAACCCGCAGGCGGCTGCGATCCTCGGTGTTCCAGATGCTCGCCCAAGCGCGATACATCGAGAACACCCGCAACCTTAAACTGCAAAATGTCCACATCGCCGATCTGGTACTTGACTACCTAAAAACCAACAACGAAACATATGTCTTGCATTGCATCCAGGTGGCTCTATGAGTGATGCCCTTAACGAACGTTTGAACAAGATTCTGCCCACGGTCATCTCCGACGGGTTCCTGAGCGGTAGCGGCATCGGCAACGAGATCGCCTTCTACATATTTGACTATCCTCCCGAAGACGAGCTACGGGTTCGGGACTACCTGCGAACCTTGCTCGATCACCTTCCCAAGCATAAGCATGGGCTCAAGGTGAAGCACTTGAATATCTTCGACTTTGTAATTGAGTACCTCAAAAGCCGGAATCTGCTGGACAAGGCGATCCAGATGCAACGCGAGAAGGGGAACGGGGCGTTAACGAAAGCTCTCGCTGGCCCGTTGCACGAGGCCAAAATTAGTAGCGTATTTGCCGATGCCACTCAACCTGCACAACACGATCTAGTGATTGTCTCTGGTGTGGGTAGCGTTTGGCCACTGCTTCGTTCACACACGCTGCTGAACAACCTGCAGCCGGTCATGGGCAAGACGCCCCTTGTGATGTTCTATCCAGGCCGATATGACGGCCAATCGCTCCGGCTATTCGGAAAACTCAAGAACAACAACTACTACCGGGCCTTCAGGCTGGTTCCGTAAATCGAGAGACAAATGCTTATTAAGAACCTATTTGAACGAGACATTTTTCGGCCCATAAACGGAGTAGTTAAAGCTGACCAGCTTGACGATTCCTCGGTCTGGCAAGAGTTGGATGAGTTTGTTATTACACGAGAGCTCGACCAGCATTTCCGAAAATTTATCTCTTGGTATCTGGAAGCCGTGGACCATAAAAAGAATCAAGACTCCACAGGCAAGATGGGCATCTGGATTTCGGGTTTCTTTGGCTCCGGTAAGTCACACTTTCTCAAAGTTCTCTCGTACCTTCTTCACAATCGCACGCATATCCATAGTGGCGAGAGCAAAAAGGCGGTCGAGTTCTTCCAGAGCAAGGTCAAAGATGCCATGCTCTTTGGAGACATCAAGAGGGCGGTGGCCGCCGACACCGATGTCATTCTATTTAACATCGACAGTAAGGCCGACCACGGTAGTGGCACGGGACGTGACCTCATCCTGAGGGTCTTTCTTAAGGTATTGAACGAGTTGCAGGGTTTTAGCGGCGATTACCCGCACATCGCCCACATGGAGCGCTACCTCGAATCCAAGGGGAAGTTGGAGGCGTTTCATGACGCCTACGAAAAGCACACGGGCCTCAGTTGGTTGAAGGAACGCGACGCCTACCATTTCAACAGGGATGAGATCGTCGAAGCGCTAAGCGAAGTCCTCGGCCAGAGCCAAGCAGCCGCCGAAAAGTGGATCGATGGAGCCGAAAGCAATTTCTCGATATCAGTCGAAAACTTCTGCAAGTGGGTCAAGGAGTACCTCGATTCCAAGGGTCCACAGCACCGGATCGTGTTCCTGGTAGACGAGGTTGGTCAGTTCATAGGGACCGACTCTCATTTGATGCTCAACCTCCAAACAATCACGGAGGAGTTGGGGACCATCTGCCGTCGGCGGGCATGGGTTGTTGTCACGTCCCAAGAGGACATGGATACTGTTTTGGGCGACATGAGCAAGGCGAAAAAGCAGGACTTTTCTAAGATCCAAGGGCGCTTCTTCCCGCCATTGTCCCTATCCAGTGCCAATGTTGATGAAGTGATTCAATCCCGTTTGTTAGCAAAACAAGCGGATGTTGTGGACGAACTCGAAACAGTCTTCAAGCAGCAGGGCGATGTTCTCAAGAGCCAGCTAACCTTCAAAGACTGCGGCATGACGTTCCGTCAGTTCAAGGGCACCGAGGATTTTGTCAAAAACTATCCCTTCGCTCCCTATCAGTTCCAACTCATCCAGAAAATTTTCGAGGCGGTCCGCAAAGCTGGCGCGACGGGCACGCACCTGTCCCGTGG